>OLFY01000434.1_pt1 | contig 64479 bp, 59 predicted proteins | sample 1605611 | NCBI WGS metagenome assembly OLFY01 (sample SAMEA3888923, study PRJEB22519) | human gut metagenome | biome: human gut; feature: human-associated habitat; material: faeces | place: Denmark | collected 2011 | reverse complement strand
AGTTCGCGGCCATCATCTCCTCCATGCCCGGCGGCACCATCGGCGGCGTCAGCCTGGTCCTCTACGGTATGATCTCGGCAGTCGGCGTCAGAAACGTCGTCGAGAACAAGGTCGACTTCACGAAGTCCAGAAACGTTCTGGTCGCGGCTCTGATTCTGGTCCTCTCGATCGGCATCAGCTACTCCTCCGCAGGCTCCCTGGCGCTCGGTCCCATCAGCCTGTCGGGCCTCGCAGTCGGCTCCATCGTCGGCATCGTCCTCAACGCGGTCATGCCCGGCAAGGACTACGTCTACGGCGAAGACAAGCAGGGTGACGAGTCCGTTAACTTCATCGTCCAGTAAAACGCGCAAAAGCCTGCGGCAAGTTCCTTGCCGCAGGCTTTTTTTATCCTGGAAATGGCGCAGGCGCTCACGTTGCGTTTGCTGCCGTTTTGTGGTATAATTGCCGATACGGCACAAAAAGGAGGCGCGCGTATGCAGCTCGGAAGGTTTCCCATAGAAAGCCCCATCGTTCTTGCCCCGATGGCAGGCGTGACCGACTGGGCATACCGCTGTATCGCGGCGCAGCTCGGCGCGGACATCACCATGACCGAGATGGTCTCGTCGCGCGCGCTGGTGTACAAGGACAAAAAAAGCCTGTCTTTGCTGCGGAAAACCGACGCCGGCATCTGCGGCGCGCAGATCTTCGGCAACGACCCTGCCGTGATGGCAGAGGGCGCGGCGCTGGCGCTGGAGCATTCGGGCGCGGATTTCATCGACATCAACATGGGCTGCCCGATGCCGAAGATCGCCGGAAACGGCGACGGAAGCGCCTTAATGCGAGACCCCGAGAAAGCGGCGCGGATTGCTGAAGCCGTAACACATGCGGTGCCGGTTCCCGTGACGGTCAAGATGCGCAAGGGCTGGGACAAGGGAAGCGTCAACGCCGTCGAGCTGGCAAAGCTTCTGGAGCAGGCGGGCGCAAGCGCCATCGCGGTCCACGGCAGAACGAAGACGATGCTCTACTCCGGCGTTGCCGACTGGGACATCATCCATGACGTCAAAGCTGCCGTGTCCATCCCCGTGATTGCCAACGGCGACATTTTTTCGCCCGAAGACGCCGTGCACTGCGCGAAGCGGACAAATGCAGACGGGCTGATGCTGGGAAGAGGCGTTTTTGGAGACCCGTGGCTGTTGGGGCAGTGCAAGGCGGCTGTGATGGGAGCGCCCGTTCCGGAGCGCCCGGCGCTGTCCCAGCGCGTCGATACGGCGCTGCGGCAATTTGAGCTGGCGAGGCAGGACAAGGGCGAGCACATCGCGTGCCTGGAAGCGCGCAAGCACTTTGCCTGGTATCTGCGCGGCGTGGCGCACAGCGGATATTATAAAGAGAAAATCTCCGGCATTTCTTCGATGGACGATATTTATGCCATCGCTGCCGGGGTAAAGCGCGATTTGAGGTGATGCTATGTCAGAAGAACAACTGATCCGCCGGGCGCAGCAGGGCGACAATTCCGCCTTCGAGCAGCTGCTGCTTGCGCACCAGAAGAAGGTCTATAACCTCTGCCTTCGCATGGCAGCAAACCCCGACGACGCACTCGATCTTTCCCAGGAGGCGTTCATCAAGGCATGGCGCGCGCTGGGGCAGTACCAGTTTGAGGCGAGCTTTTCCACGTGGCTGTTTCGCCTGACGAGTAACGTGTGCATCGATTTTCTGCGCCAGAAAAAGCGGCGGCAGGAAACGTCTCTCACAGAGAATTACGACGACAGTGACGAAGGCGCCGAGCTTTCGCTGCCGGACTGCACGCCGCTTCCCGAGCAGCAGGCAATCACGAACGAGACGAAAATCGAGCTGGCGCGCGCGATGGGGCAGCTTGCCCCGGACCACCGCGAGATTTTGCATCTGCGGGTCGTTGAAGACCTTCCCTACGAGCAGATTGCGGACATTCTGGGCGTCCGCGTCGGTACAGTCAAGTCACGGCTGGCGCGTGCGCGGCTGTCTTTAAGAAAAATTTTAAAAGCCGGGAACTATTTTGATTCCGCTTCGTCAGAACTGGTAGAAGGCGAGGTGCGTCTATGATCACATGCAAGGAAGCGCTGGAGCTGCTGAGTGCGCAGCTTGACGGCGCAATTACAATAGAAGAACAGGCGGTGCTGGATGCGCATCTGGCATCGTGCCCCGAGTGCCGCAGAATTCAAAACGAGCTTCGGCTGGCAGACGAGGCGCTGCCCGGTCTGCAGCAGGAGCCGCCGCAGCTGCTGCACGACGCGGTCATGCAGAAAATCCGCCGCGAGACGCGGCAGAAAAAAGAGCGCAAGCCGCTATTGCGCTTTGTCGGCGTAATGGCTGCGGTCGCGGCGCTTCTTGCCGTGCTGGCAGGGTTTCATCTGATCCGTCTTCCGGGCTTCGACAGCGGCGAGGCTTCCGTTTCCATGGGCGATACGCTTTTCCCGCGCGCGCAGAGCGCAAAGGAATATGCTGAGCAGTTGGCGCGCCAGACCGGCTGCCGCGTGATTCTCGTCGAGCATTGCGCGCCGGAGACACTGGGAGGCGCGTTTACAAAGCTCGATCACGGCGTGTACCGCAGGGAGCTGACGGAAGCGGCGCTGGACGAGCTGGAAGCCGCCATCGGCAGCGAATACGCCATAATCATCTGCGGTGCGAGAGGCGCGGCAGATGACACCGCGTATCTGCTTTGCACCAATTGACTTGACATCGCGCACGATTTGTGAAAAAATAGACCTACGCCGCACAGCCAGCTTGCCGGTTGTGCGGCGCAGATTTTATACGAAAGCAGGTACCTTTCATGAGTGAAGAATATTTGAGCGGTTTTTGCCCCCGGTGCGGAGAAGCGTTGACGGTGCCGGCAAAGCTTTCGGAATTTTCCTGCATGTTCTGCGGCGCGCGGCTGTCTGCAGACGAGCTGCTGGACACTCCCGCGGGTCCCGCCGTTTCGCTTGCGCCCGACGAGGCGGCTTTGCGCTTTGACACGGCAAAAAAGCAGCTTCCCTCCTGTGTGCGGTGCTTCCGTGGCTATCAGAAAAAGGTCACGAAAAACGAGTTTGAGGCGGCGTTTTCCGACGTGTATCAGGCGGCGGAGCCGGTTTTCCGCGCGCTCGACGAGGCAGTCTCCGCCATACCGGGCAGCCCGGACGCACGGCTTCTGGAAGGCGCAGCGGCGCTTCTGGACGAGCTGGAGCTGGATTGGGCGCAGGACCGCAGCCCGAAGGGCGCGCGAGAGGATGATAAAATGGTCATTGCCATCTTCCTTGTCCCCGCCATCCGAAAGCTGGCGCTTCCTACGAGTGAGGACTTCTGTGACGTGCTGCAAAAAGAGTGGGTCCGCCGCTACCCCAAAGCGCCGTTCTATCTCGGCAGCTACGAAGAAATTTCCACCGGCTTCCGCAAAAAGATTCTGGGGCTGTGCTTCATCACGACGGCAGTCTGCGAAGAAGAGGGAAAGCCCGACGACTGTGAGGAGCTGACCGCCTTCCGCGCCTTCCGCGATGGCTATCTGAAGTCCTGCCCGGACGGAGAGGCGCTGATCCGCGAATATTATGACATTGCCCCCGGCATTGTGACCTGCATCAATCTCGGCTCCGAGCGCCGCGAAACCTATCGCGCCATCCGCGAAACATGGCTTGCGCCCTGCTATGAAGATCTGCAAAACGGTCGGCTGGCACAGTGCAAGGACCGCTATGTCGACATGGTCCGAACGCTCGAGCATCGCTTCCTGTCCTGAATTGCGTAAAATTCCCCGCCCGGAATGCCGGACGGGGAATGGGGTATCTGTCGGATTTCGCGATTACGCCTTGCCGGCGCAGCCGAGAACGTCGCGCAGCTTGTGGCGGACGAGCTCCTTGATGTTGGCACGGGCGGGCTTGAGATACTCGCGCGGGTCAAACTTGTCGGGATGCTCGTTGAAGAACTCGCGGATGGTGCCGGTCATGGCCAGACGCAGGTCGGAGTCGATGTTGATCTTGCAGACGGACAGCTTTGCTGCCTGACGGAGCTGATCCTCGGGAACGCCGATGGCGTTGGGCATCTTGCCGCCGTTGTCGTTGATCATCTTGACATAGTCCTGCGGGACGGAGGACGAGCCGTGCAGCACGATCGGGAAGCCGGGCAGACGCTTGGAGACTTCCTTCAGAACGTCGAAGCGGAGGGGAGGCGGGACGAGAATGCCCTGCTCGTTGCGGGTGCACTGCTCGGGCTTGAACTTGTATGCGCCGTGGCTGGTGCCGATGGCGATGGCCAGAGAGTCGCAGCCGGTCTTGGAGACGAACTCTTCGACCTCTTCCGGACGGGTGTAGGAAGCCTCGTGTGCGGCGACCTTCACTTCGTCTTCGATGCCGGCCAGCGTGCCGAGTTCCGCCTCGACGACGACACCGTGGTCATGTGCGTACTCAACGACCTTCTTGGTGATCTCGATGTTCTCTGCGAACGGCTTGGAGGAAGCGTCGATCATAACGGAGGTAAAGCCGCCGTCGATGCAGGCCTTGCAGGTCTCGAAGTCGGGGCCGTGGTCCAGATGCAGAACGATGGGGATATCGGGGCAGCAAATTACGGCAGCCTCGACCAGTTTGACCAGATAGTTGTGGTTCGCGTAGGCGCGGGCACCCTTGGAAACCTGGAGGATAACGGGAGCGTGCTCTTCCTGGCAGGCCTCAGTGATGCCCTGAACGATTTCCATGTTGTTGACGTTGAAAGCACCGATGGCGTAGCCGCCGTCATAAGCTTTCTTGAACATTTCGGTAGAAGTAACCAGAGGCATAATGACATCTCCTTAGTTTATTCATATTCCACGAAGAATTCTAGCAAATTTCAGTTATTTTTGCAATAGACGAATTTACAATTTCCGCGTGATGTGATATATTTTGTTTTGTTCAACATACTCTAATACGCATATGGAGGTAATTTATTATGTCTGAAGCTTTGAAGGGCGCTCTGATCATCGGCCAGTCCGGCGGACCGTCCTCTGTCATCAATTCCAGCGCCTACGGCTGCATCCGCACTGCGCTCGACGCAGACTGCATCACAAAGGTCTACGGCGCGTACCACGGCATCAAGGGCGTTCTGAACGACGAACTGCTGTGCATGGACGAGGAAGACCGCGCAGAACTCGATCGCCTGCCCTACACGCCGTCCTCCGCGCTCGGCTCCTGCCGCTATAAGATCAAGGACCCGGACGAGGACGACACCGACTACAAGCGCATTCTTGAGATCTTCAAGAAGTACGATGTCCGCTATTTCTGCTACAACGGCGGCAACGACTCCATGGACACCTGCAACAAGATCTCCAAGTATATGAAGAAGGTTGGCTACGAGTGCCGCGTCATGGGCATCCCCAAGACCATCGACAATGACCTCTTCGGCACCGACCACTGCCCCGGCTACGCGTCCGCGGCCAAGTATATCGCCACGTCCATCATGGAAGTCTCTCGTGACGCGCACGTCTATGACACCGGCATGATCACCATCATTGAGTGCATGGGCCGTCACGCAGGCTGGCTGACCGCTGCCGCTGCACTTGCCAACGAGGCAGAGCCCTGCTGTGACTTCATCTACCTGCCCGAGGTCGATTTCGACATGGACAAGTTTGTCGCCGACGTCTCCAAGCGCTATGAGGAGAAGAAGAACTGCATCGTCGCCGTCTCCGAGGGCGTGCACTACGCCGATGGTCGCTTCGTCTCCGAGGCAAAAACCGCCGCGACCGACGGTTTCGGCCATGCCCAGCTGGGCGGTCTGGCTGCAACGCTGGCCGGCATCATGAAAGAGCGCACCGGTGCGAAGGTCCGCGGCATCGAACTCAGCCTGCTGCAGCGCTGCGCTGCGCACTGCGCTTCCGGCACCGACATTGAAGAAGCGTTCATGTCCGGCAAGACTGCTGTCGAGCAGATGGTCGCCGGTCAGACGGACAAGATGGTCGGCTTTGCGTGCGACCGCACGAACGGCTACACCTGCAAGGCCAAGCTGTTTGATCTCTCCGACGTTGCCAACTTCGAGAAGAAGTTCCCAGCCGAGTGGATCACGCCGGAGGGCAACAACGTGACGGAAGATTTTATCAAGTACGCCATGCCGCTGATCCAGGGCGAAACGAAGCTTGAGAAGGTCAACGGTCTGCCCCGCTTTGCAAGACTGAAGAAGGTCTTCGCAAAATAATTGCACGAACTGCACGCCGCCGCGCCCCATCCGGGGCGCGGCGGGTTCTATCATCAAAAGAATATGCTGGAGAAATGCCGTATTCAGGCCAGCTATGGCGGGGATATGCTGTTCCTTGCAGCCGTTGACCAGCTTCTTTTCGGGATGCGGGATTCGATTCCGCGGTTAAAAAACCTGCGCCTTTCGCAGCGGTCCATCTCGCAAAGTTATGAAGTTCATGAGAGGTCTGCGGCAATATGAAATTTCCCCAAAAAGGAAAAATAAGCATTTCGGACTTCGCATTGAGAATGAGTTGCACGACAAACTGCATTATAATTCCCAATATGACGGGCGTTCGGCGAAAGGAAAGTCATTTATCTGAGCCGGCAGCGGAGCAAGCAGTTTAAACGGGAGTATGGGAAGAGCAAACTGCAGGACTAACAAAAAAGTGCGCAGAGGCTTTTCTTCTGCGTGCTTTTTGTGTATAATAAAAACTCCGGAGGTGAACAGGTATGTATCAGGCGTTATACCGCAAATACCGGCCGCAGACGTTTTCGGATGTCGTCGGGCAGAAGAGCGTGACCGACACGTTGCGTTCGCAACTGGAGACGGGCAAACTCAGCCATGCGTATCTGTTTACCGGTACGCGTGGCACCGGCAAGACGTCCTGCGCCAAGATTCTGGCCAAGGCCGTCAACTGTGAAAATCCGAACCATGGCGACCCCTGTGGGCTGTGCCCGTCATGCCGCGCCATCGACGAGGGCAGCTGTATGGATGTGCTGGAGATCGACGCGGCATCCAACAACGGCGTCGATTCCGTCCGCGTTCTGCGTGACGACGCAATTTACACGCCCGGCACGGTCAAAATGCGCGTGTATATCATCGACGAGGTGCATATGCTCTCGACGGCGGCGTTCAACGCGCTGCTGAAAATTATTGAAGAGCCGCCCGCGCATCTGTTATTCATTCTGGCGACGACCGAACTGCAGAAGGTTCCCGCGACGATTTTGTCCCGCTGCCAGCGGTTTGCGTTCAAGCGTCTGCGGCCCGATGAAATTGCCTCCCGGCTGAACTTCATCGCCTATCAGGAGCATATCGAAATTGAGCCTGAGGCTGTGAATCTGCTGGCCCGGCTGGCTGACGGCGGCATGCGCGACGGCGTGAGCCTGCTCGACCAGTGCGCGTCGGCGGCAAACGGTCCCGTGACGCTCGAAAGCGTCTATGCGTCTCTCGGCCTCGCGGGCGAAAAACGTACAGCGGAGTTGATGCAGGCCATTGCGGAACAGGACACAGCGAAGGCGCTGACAATTTTTTCTGTGCTTTATTCTGCGGGAAAGGACGTGGGCGCTCTGCTGGGCGAGATGTGTGCGCTCTGCCGCGACCTTCTCGTGCTGCGCACGGCCCCGAAGAGCGGGCTTTCCATGCTCTCCGGCATTGCAACGGAGCAGCAGGCGCTGGCGCTGCAAACGGTCTTCTCTCCAGGCGAGTTGATGCGCGTGCTGACTGAGACGCAGAAGACCCGCGCCTCGTTCGGCAAGAATACGGATGTCCGTGTGGCGGCGGAACTGCTTCTGATGCAGCTGTGCGAGCCGTCTTTGCGGCTGGATGCGCAGGCGCTCGATGCGCGCATTTCGCGCGTGGAGGAGCAGCTGGCCTCCGGTGCTCTGGTAAAAAGTGCACCGAAAACCAGCGGCAGCGAAGCGGATTTTGACGACGACCGACCGCCCTTCCCGGACGATGCTGACGATCCAGAACGCGGAAGTGTGGAACCTTTGTCCCCACAGAAGCAGGCGCAGCCGCCTGCTGCACCGCAGCCCGAGACACCCGCAGGCTTCTGGCCTGCGCTGTCTGAAAAGCTGCGCGCGGCGCTTCCTGCTAAGATCAGCGGTTTTTTTGCTGTGAACGGCCCAATCCACCCTGTTTTGCAGGGAGAAGTGCTTATCATGGCGGCGGATTCAGATTTTGTGCTGGATCTGGTTAAAAAAACGCCTGATACGGAGGCACTTGTCCGGGAAAAGGCGTCGGCAATATTGGGAAAACCGGTTTCGGTGCGCTTTGCACTCAAAAACCGGCTTTCACGGCTGGGAGACGACCCGATGGATGCGCTTGTTCAGTTCGGACAGCAGCACAGCGACATTTTTACGATCAAATAATTTATTTACGATAGAAGGAGAACAAACATGGCAAAAGGCGGATATCGCGGCGGGATGCCGATGGGCGGCATGAATCAGATGCAGATGATGAAGCAGGCCCAGAAAATGCAGGAGAACCTCATGAAGATGCAGGAGGAACTGCAGGCAAAGGAATATGAAGCAACGGCGGGCGGCGGTGTGATCACAGCCGTATGTGGCGGCAACCGCGAACTCAAGTCTATCACCATCGACCCCGAGGCAGTCGATCCGGATGATGTCGAAATGCTGCAGGATATGATCGTCGCGGCGGTCAACGAGGCCATGCGCAAGGCCGAGGCTGACCAGTCTGCGAACATGGCCAAGCTGACGGGCGGCCTGAATTTAGGCGGCCTGTTCTAATGCGCGCGTTCCCCGCCGCACTCGAGCGGCTGACCGAACAATTTGCGCGTCTGCCCGGCATCGGTATGAAGTCGGCGCAGCGTCTGGCATTTTATGTGTTGTCGCTGCCGAAGGACGAGGCGCAGAGCTTTGCACAGGCCATTCTGGACGCGAAGGACAGCGTCCGTCTCTGCCCGGTCTGCCAGAACCTGACCGATCAGGAACTGTGTGCGATCTGCGCTGACCCCGAGCGTGACCACGGCCTTATCTGCGTTGTGGCGGAGCCAAAGGATGTGATCGCCATGGAGCGGGCACGGGAATACCACGGCGTGTACCATGTGCTGCATGGCGTCATTTCGCCCCTGAGCCACGTCGGGCCGGATGATCTGCGCATCCGGGAACTGCTGGCCCGTGTATCAGACGGGGCTGTGCGCGAAGTCATCATGGCCACGAACCCGGATACCGAGGGCGAGGCCACGGCCATGTATCTGTCGCGGCTGCTGCGTCCGATGGGCGTAAAGGTCACGCGTCTGGCCTACGGCATCCCGGTAGGCAGCCAGCTGGAATACGCCGACGAGGTGACGCTTCTGCGTGCGCTGGAGGGCCGGCAGGAAATATAAGATGAAAAACCGCCCGGAAGGGCGGTTTTTTTGCGATTACCTATGTGGGGCTATCGTGCTTCCGGCAGCCCTATCTTTTTCCGCCTTGTCGGAGAAGATAGGGGAGAAAAGGAGCGGTGAACTGCGGTTGGCATATGCTGCGGGTACAGGTTCAGGCAAGTCCTGTTTTTCGGTTGTTATAAAGGCACAAGCGTCCCCGCCAGATGCTAAGGTACACACTGCCTGCCGCTTGCCCCCTCAGTCTGCTTCGCGCTGACAACTCCCCGCATTTAACGGCGGTTCGTTCCGTCGAGGCCGTTCCTGACGATCCTGCGGCAGACAGCCTTGACCGCGCCGATGCAGGCGCAGACTCCTCCGGCGACCAGTACAGATGTAAGAAGTTCCATTCTGATGTCTCCTTTATTCCTCGCGGCTCAGCCGCTCCATGATCTGCGGCAGCGCATCCGGCAGCTGCGCAAGCACCGCGCAGGCCGCGCTGCGCGCGTCCGCTTCGTTCAATCCCAGCGTCTGCTGCATGCGGCCGCGCAGGAGCGAACAGCAGGCTGCATAGCGCTCCGCCTGCGCCCGTCCCTCCGGTGTTAAAAACACTGTGCCGTATTTTTTCTTTTCTGCAAGTCCTGCTGCGCACAGGTTTTCGATCATCGAATGGACGCTCGGCTTTTTCACGCGCAGCTGCTCCGCGATGTCCATGCACCGCGCGCCGGCGTCATTCTGGCAGAGATCCAGCAGCGCCAGCAGATATTTGATTGCAGACGGCGTCAGAGTTCTCTGCTCGTCAGCCATGCCGCAGCCTCCCGGTTTGTGAGAATTTGGTTAGTCTCCTCTAACCGCTTGATAGTTTAACATATCTAACCTCTCCCGTCAAGTGTTTTCTGCATGTTCTTCTAATCCGGATCTTCACGCCGCCGCTGGCAGATAAAAAATGCAGGTACCCGGTTTTACACCGGGCACCCGCTATTTTGCCGCCGCGTCCGTCTGGCGGGCAGCATTTTATATTCTGATTTACTGATCCTCTTCAGGCTCTTCGTCTTCCGTGTCGAACTCCAACTCTTCGCCGCAGTTCGGGCAGGTCGTTGCGCCCTCGTCGAGCATTTCCTCGTCGATGGTGATCACTTCTCCGCAGGTCGGGCACTTGACTTCGTAGAGCGTTTCGCTGCCGAAGTCGTACTCGTCCTGATCGTCGTCCTCGTCGGCGTCTTCGTAGTCATCATCCTCGTCGTAATCATCGTCATACTCGTCATCATCGTCGTCCATCAGGTAATCGTCGATGTTGTCGAGATCCTCTTCGATGCAGTCGAGTTCATCGGAAATGCAGTCCACGACTTCTTCCAGATCGGAAACATTCTCAGCCACATCCTGAAGCATGCTGACGATCTCGGAGATCAGCTTGCCCTCGTTGGTTTCGGTGTCGAGCTTCATGCCCTCCATCAGGCCCTTGAGATATGCGGATTTTTCAGAAAGCGTCATCGTAAAATCTCCTTTCCGGCGGTTTGCCTTTCACTGATGTTTGGATTAACCCTTGACTCGGCCCAGATATTCGCCCGTGCGGGTGTCGATCTGGATCTTTTCGCCCTCGTTGATGAACAGGGGAACCTTGATCTCCGCGCCCGTCTCGACGGTCGCGGGCTTGGTGACGTTGGTGGCGGTGTCACCCTTGACGCCCGGATCAGCCTTGGTAACGGTCAGCTCGACGAAGTTCGGCGTTTCGACGCTGAAGACGTTGCCCTTGTAACTCAGAAGCTTGACCGGTGTGTTTTCCTTGATGAACTTGAAGGAGTCGTCGAGCATGTCCTTGCTGACGGGGACCATGTCATATGTCTCCTGATCCATGAAGTAGTACAGATCGCCGTCGTTGTAGCTGTACTCATAATCCTTGCGCTCAATGAAAGCCTCTTCAAACTTTGCAGTCGGGTTGAAAGAGGTCTCGGTCACGGCGCCGGTCACGACGTTCTTCATCTTCGTGCGGACGAATGCAGCGCCCTTGCCGGGCTTGACGTGCTGGAATTCCACGACCTGCATAATCTTGCCGTCCATCTCAAATGTTTTACCGTTTCTGAAATCGCCAGCGGTAATAGTAGCCATAAAAATATTCCTCCAAACGTGTAAAATACACCAACAAATAAAATAGCGTTTTGATTTTACACTATTTTGCTCGGCTTTTCAAGATATTTTATAAAATAATCAAATTTTTCGGGCTCTTCGTCAGAATTTCACAGCCGGTTTCGGTGAGCACCGTCACGTCTTCGATGCGCACGCCGAATTCGTCCGGAATATAGATGCCCGGCTCCGCCGATACGACCGCGCCAGCGGGCATGGGCTTGTCATTGCGCATATTGGCATACGGGCCCTCGTGGATGAGAAGGCCGAGACTGTGGCCGTAGCTATGGCCGAACAGACCCTCAAAGCCTGCGGCGTTGATCACATTCCGTGCGGCTGCGTCCATCTCCTTGCCGGTGACGCCTGCCTTTGTCGCGGCGATGCCCGCCAGCTGCGCTTCAAGCACGGTATGGTAGACCTTGTCCATCTTCTCGGACACATAGCCCAACGCGATCGTGCGGGTCATATCGGAGCAGTAGCCATGGTACAGGCAGCCGAAGTCCATGGTGACGAAGTCGCCGTACTGCAGAACACGCTCGGACGGGACACCGTGCGGCAGGCTGGTGTTGGGACCGGAAACGGTGATGGGGTCGAACGACGGGCCCTCGGAGCCGTATTTATAGAGCCGGTAGATGAGTTCCGCGCACAACTCCTTTTCCGTCATGCCCGGATGGATGACGTTCAGCAGATCGTCGAACGTGCGGTCGGTGATCTCCTGCGCCTTTTTCATATATTCGATCTCCCACGGCTCCTTGCTTGCACGCGGGGCATTGATCTCTGCGGCGTAGGGATGCAGGACGGCGTTCAGCTTCGTGTTGTAGAGCGTATACTCCTCTACGGTCAGCGTATCGTCCTCAAAGCCGATGGTCTTGACAGTATTGTCGGAAATGGCCTCGTTGATCAGCTTTGTGTACGGGTGCTCCGTATCGACCATCTTCACGGCAAAGCCCGGCAGGTTTTTCTGTGCCGACTCGATATAGCGGAAGTCGGTGAAGTAATAACTCTGTGTTTTGCAGATCACGGCGACGCCCTCTGCGATGCAGTATTCCGCGGCATACTGCCGGTTGTGCTTCGAGGTCAGCAGCAGCGCGTCAACCTCACCCTTCGAGATGAGGTTCTGATACTTTTCAATGTTTTTCATGTTGAATCCTCCATTTTCCGATTGCAATAAAGGGAAGTTCGGCAACATGCCGAAGCTTCAGCCATATGGTATGATTATGAATCGCAGAAATCAGAACCGACTGCACCCCCGCGCAGTTCGCACCCAGCACGTCCGTATAGATCTGATCGCCGACGAGCGCGCAGCGGGCCGGTTCCAGCGAGAAGCGCGTCAGGCACGCACGGATGCCGCGCGAAAAGGGCTTTTTTGCATGCGTGATGCAGTCCAGCCCGTATTGTTTGCAGAATTCCACGACGCGGGGCTTCCTGCTGTTCGACACGACGCACAGCCCAATTCCGGATGCCTGCATGGCTTTGAGCCATGCGGCCATTTCCAGCGTCGGTTTGCTTGTCGTATAGGGGACGATGGTATTATCAAAATCCAGCATCAGAAACGAGATACCGCGCGCGGTCAGGTCTTCTGCACGCACGTCGGTCAGATGCGGATAGATCATGCGGGGCAAAAACGAAAACGGCATAGCTTTTCCTGCAATCTCATAGTTTTATACATAGCATTATATCACAGGAAAGGCGGCTTGTCCATGATTCTGTATCCATTTCCGCCCGGTTCGCCTACTGAATGCAGCATTACGGGCTTTGATGAAGAGAAAAAGGAGCCCGCCGCGGAACTGTACCTGCTCGCGCCGGGTTCTGTGCCGCCAGCGGACTTTGGAGGCGGTTATCTGTTTTGCGAAACGCCGGGCTGCCGCGACGCACGGCTGTTGCAGCCTGTTCAAACAGCAGTGCCAGATGCCCCTGCCGTCTGGTGCGACACGCAAGTTTCCGGCGGCAGTCTGGAAGGATACCTGCGCGGACTGCTCCCGGTCTGGGGCAGCCGACTTTGGGTGTATCTTGCGCCCATCCGTATGCTGTTTCCCGTTCCCTGTCTCTCTGGTGTCGGAATGCCGCTTGACAAAGCCGCAGCGGACGCACTGATCGCGCAGTATCCGCCGCACTTCTCTGAAGATCTTGCCTGCTGCTACTGCTTTTTTCGGGACGAGGCGGGTGACGCACGCGTTCTGCTGTTCGACACGGAAGAAACGTGCCGAAAAAAGCTGAACCTCCTGCGCAGCCTCGGCGTGCGCAGGGTGTTTGGGGAGATTCCACAGACGTAAGGCGCCCACGGCCAAAATCAGGCGCAGCTGGTAGGGGCGGATGGCTCCGTCCACCCGGCGGGATGCAGCTGTTTTTATAGAAATCTCCGGCGCATTCGTATGCAGTTGCCCGCGTAGTTGTAGGGGCCGATGCCCACATCGGCCCCTACATTCAAAGTGGCAGGTGCATACAATTTCGCCATAGATACCTGCAAGGAAGCGCTGCATCCTGTGCGGGCGGACAGAGTCGTCCGCCCCTACACAGACACCGGAAATCCGGCATAAAATTTTTTGGATAAACAAATAAGGCTCCCCCGCCTAAATAGGAGAGGGGAGCCTTTGCAGCCTGAACCTGCGCTTACTGCGCCGTTTCCGACAATTCAAGACCGGGGTTGCGCTTGAGAATGAAGTTGATCGACCACTGCGAGGCAAAGACCAGCAGGCTCCGGCCGCGGTAGTCCTCCAGAAGTTCTGCGTCGGTGGACAGGTACAGATCCTTGAGATCCGTGACCGGCGCTTTCGTGATGAACCGCAGCTGCTCATACGGTAGCTGCTGCATGCGCAGATCAACGCCGTATTCGGCCTTCATGCGGTACTGGAAAACGTCAAACTGCAGGGTACCGACGACGCCGACGATGACCTCCTCCATGCCGGAATTCGGCACCTTGAAGATCTGAATCGCGCCCTCCTGCGCGATCTGCTCGGTTCCCTTGAGGAACTGCTTGCGCTTCATGGAATCCTTGGCGCTGACGCGCGCGAAATGCTCCGGCGCAAAGGTCGGGATGCCGCCGAATTTGAACTTTTTGCCCGGCACGGTGATGGTGTCGCCGATAGAGAAAATGCCGGGGTCGAACACGCCAATGATATCGCCTGCGTAAGCCTCATCTACGATCTCGCGTTCGGAGGCCATAAGCTGCTGCGGCTGCGACAGGCGCATTTTTTTGCCGCTCTGGACATGATAATATTCTGCGTCGCGCTGGAACTGGCCGGAGCAGATACGCATGAAGGCCAGACGGTCGCGGTGGGCCTTGTTCATGTTTGCCTGAATTTTGAACACAAACGCGGAAAAGTCCGGGCTGAACGTGTCGATCACGCCGCAGTCGGCTTCGCGCGGCAGCGGGCTCGGCGTCATACGCAGAAATTCTTCCAGAAACGGTTCCACGCCAAAGTTCGTCAGTGCCGAGCCAAAGAACACAGGGGAGAGGCGGCCCGCACGAACCTCGTCAAGATCAAACTCCCGGCCTGCACCGAGCAGTTCTACATCGTCGATCAGCTGCTGGTGGCGGCGTTCGCCGATGAGCTGCGCGACCTGCGGGTCGTACAGATCGATCTCCATCTTGTCCGCGCGGTTCTTGCCGGACACGCCGGAGAAGAAGATCAGCTGGCTGGAACGGCGGTCGTATACGCCCTGAAACTCCCGGCCGGAGCCCATGGGCCAGTTGCAGGCATACGTCTCGATGCCGAGTTCGTTTTCCAACTCGTCCAGCAGTTCAAACGGGTCGCGGGCCTCGCGGTCCATTTTGTTGATAAAGGTAAAGATCGGGATATGGCGCATGGCACAGACCTTAAAGAGTTTTCTGGTCTGCGGCTCGACGCCTTTCGCGCCGTCAATGACCATGACGGCGGAGTCTGCCGCCATGAGCGTACGGTAGGTATCCTCGGAAAAGTCCTGATGGCCGGGGGTGTCCAGAATGTTGATGCAGAAGCCTTCATACTGAAACTGCATGACGGACGATGTGACCGAGATGCCTCTTTGCTTCTCTATCTCCATCCAGTCGGATACGGCGGCACGGGAATTTTTCTTGCCCTTGACCGCGCCTGCCTGCGCAATGGCTCCGCCGTAGAGCAGAAATTTTTCCGTCAGGGTCGTTTTACCGGCGTCGGGGTGCGAAATGATCGCAAACGTTCTGCGCCGGGAGATTTCTTCTTTCAGGGATGCCATGTATGTTCCTCCAAATTCAGTTTGTTATTCATCGAAGCGTCAGCCACTACATGGGATACCCTCCAAATCATTTCTTTATTTATACACAACTAATTTAGTTTATCACAGCAGCCGTCCGTTTACAAGCGTATGACCGGAAAAATCACAGCAAACGCGCCAACAGCGCCTCCGGCGTTTCCGCAAGCGCGTCCGCACCGGCTGATTCCAGCTCCTCCCGGCTGCCGTAGCCATAGAGCACGCCGACAGTTTGAATTCCTGCCGCGTGGCCGCCATAAATATCATATTTCCGGTCACCGGATAAAACTGCGCGGGAACAGTCTGTGCATCCCGCCTCGCGCAGCGCGCGGCGCACGACGTTGACCTTCTTCCCGGCCTCCGGATCGTCGGACAGTCCGCCGCACACGCCGTCAAAATACTGCATCAGATCAAAATGCGTCAGCACCTGCCGCGCCATGCTCTCCAGCTTGGACGTGGCGACGTACATCCGCTTTCCCGCCGCCCGCAGCGCTCGCAGGCATTCCCGCACGCCGGGATACGGCTCGTTTTCGAGCCAGCCCGTCTCGCGGTAATACGCCCGGAAACGGTCGATGGCCGTCTGGACATCCGCCTGCGGGAGATAGACGGCAAACGACTCGACCAGCGGCGGGCCGACAAACTGCCGCAGCGCCTGTTCGGACAGACCGGTGATTCCGAACGAGTCCAGCGCGGTCTGCGCTGCGTGCATGATTCCTGGCCCGGAGTCCGTCAGCGTTCCGTCCAGATCAAATAATAAAATGTCCCGGCTCATTGCGTCTCCCATCAGCCGAGCTTTGCGTAGTCTTCATCCGAAACCGGCTCGCACCATTCGTTGCGGGTGTTCTCGCCGGGAACCTCGACAGCGATGTGGCTGAACCAGCTGTTCGCCTTCGCTCCGTGCCAGTGCTTGACCTCTGCCGGGATGGTGATGACCATGCCGGGCGTCAGGCTCACGGCGGGTTTGCCCTCCTCCTGATACCAGCCTTCCCCGGCTGTGCAGATCAGCAGCTGTCCGCCGCCCTTGCTTGCATGATGAATGTGCCAGTTGTTCCGGCAACCGGGCTCGAAGGTCACGTTCGCCAGAAACACGGGGCAGGCGCCGGGGACAGTCAGCGGCTTCAGATAGGACTGCCCGATAAAATACTGTGCATACGCGTCGTTCGGCGCACCGATTCCAAATACATCCTGTTTCTCAAATGCTTCTCTGCCTGTCATGTTCATATGATACTCCCTTCATGCCCAGCAGACGCTGCCTGCCGGGCGGTTCCTTACGATTTGTCTATCATACTGCACAGCCGCCGTTTCTGCAAGGAAAAAGCAAAACGGCAGATCGCTTCTTCAGTTTCTGTGCAGCAATGGGCAGGCTTACCCCTCGAACTGGCTGTGGTACAGGTTGGCGTAGAAGCCGTTTTGGGCAAGGAGGTCCTCGTGCCGCCCCTGCTCGATGATGTGGCCGTCCTTCATGACGAGAATCACATCCGCCTCGCGGATGGTGGACAGGCGGTGGGCCACGACGAAGCTTGTCCGGGCCTGCATCATAGTGTCGAACGCCTGCTGGATGTGCGCTTCGGTGCGCGTGTCGATGGAACTGGTCGCCTCGTCGAGAATGAGCATGGGCGGCAGGCGGAGCATCACGCGTGCGATGCACAGCAGCTGCCGCTGTCCAGCAGACAGTGCACCGCCTGTATCGGACAGCACCGTGTCATAGCCCTCCGGCAGACGGCGGATGAAGGAATCCGCATGCGCCATACGCGCGGCGGCCTCAACCTCGGCATTTGTTGCTTCCGGCTTTGCAAGACGGATATTCTCGCGCACGGAGGCGGTCTTGAGCCAGGTATCCTGCAGCACCATACCGTACTGGCGGCGCAGGCTTTCCCGCGTGACGGAGCGGATCTCGCTGCCATCGACGCAAATGGAGCCGGCCTTCACGTCGTAAAAGCGCATGAGCAGGTTGATCAGCGTCGTCTTTCCGCAGCCCGTCGGGCCGACGATGGCGATGCGCTGACCGGGTTTTACGGTGAGGTCCAGGTGCTCAATCAGATGCTGCTCCGGCGTGTAGGAGAATGCGACGTTCTTGAGTTCCACGCTGCCGGAGACGGCTTCGAGCGTCTTTGCATCCGGGGCGTCAGGCGTTTCAACCGGTTCGTCGATCAGTTCAAATACCCGCGCGGCGCAGGCCAGCGCATTTTGCAGTTCCGTAATGACGCCGGTGATCTCGTTGAAGGGCTTGGCATACTGGTTCGCGTAGCTGAGGAAACACGACAGCCCGCCGACCGTGATCGCCCCTGCCACGGCGCTGAGCGCGCCGGTAAAGCCGACGCAGGCATAGATGATGTTGTAAATGATGCGCGTAGACGGGTTCGTCATGGACGAGAAGAAGGTTGCGCGCATGGTCGCCGCCGTCAGACGGTCGTTGATCGCGTCAAACTGGCGCAGACTCTCGTCCTCATGCGAGAACGCCTGCACGACGCGCTGGCCATTCAGCTGCTCGTTAATCAGGGCGGTCTGCTCCCCGCGTGCCTTTGACTGCAGCTGGAACATGGAATAGGTATGACCCGCGATGAACTTTGCCACTAGCAGAGAAAGCGGCGTCAGCAGCACGACGACCAGCGTGATCTTCCAGCTGATCGAAAGCATGAAGCCGAGTGTTCCCACGATGGTCAGAACGCCGGTAAACAGCTGCGTGAAGCCCATGAGCAGGCCGTCGGCAAACTGGTCAACGTCAGCGATCATGCGGCTGAGCGTGTCGCCGGAGGGATGGCTGTCCAGATACGCAAGCGGCAGCCGCTGTAGATGGGAAAACGCCTGGCGGCGCACGTCGCGCGTCACGCAGAAACAGACGCGGTTGTGGATGGCCGTCATGACCCACTGCAAGACCGCCGTCAGTCCGGCAAGCACCGCAAGTTTGACTGCCAGATTGCCCACGGCAGCAAAATTGACCTGTCCGGGGCCGACGATCTGGTCGATTGCGTCGCCGACCAGAATGGGGATATAGAGCGTGCCCGCCACGCTGGCCGCGGCCAGCAGCAAGGACACAAGCAGCAGCGGCAGATACCGTCCGAGGCTTTTTATCACGCGCCGCAGCGCCCAGGAGGATGTATGCTTCACGATGCGCTCGCCTCCCCCTTCTCCTGCGACCGGCAGATCTCCTGATAGACCGGGCAGGTGTTTTTCAGCTCTGCATGCGTGCCGAGTCCAGCCATGCGGCCGTCGTCGAGCACGACGATCTTGTCCGCGTGCCGGATGGACGACACGCGCTGCGAGATCAGCACGACCGTGGGCTTCCACGGAAGCCGGGCAAGCGCCTTGCGCAGCGCTGCGTCCGTCGCAAAGTCCAGCGCGGAGGCGCTGTCGTCCAGAATGAGAAGTTCGGGCTTGCGCACAAGCGCGCGGGCGATGGTCAGCCGCTGACGCTGGCCGCCGGAGAAGTTGCGCCCGCCGGGTTCGACCTCGGCGTCCAGCTGTCCCTTTTTATCCCGCACGACTCCGTCGGCCTGCGCTGCGCGCAGCGCGTCCCAGAGCGCCTCATCAGACGCATCCGCGCTGCCCCAGCGCAGATTTTCCCGGATGGTGCCGGAAAAGAGCAGCGCCTTCTGCGGCACGATACCGATGCGCGTCCGAAGCGCCTGCAGGCGAAGCGACTTGACATCCTCGCCGCGCACAAGAACGCAGCCCGCTGTTGCGTCATAGAAGCGGGGAATCAGATTTGCAAGCGTCGATTTGCCGGAGCCTGTGCCGCCGATCACACCGATCGTTTCACCGGGCGCGGCGCAGAAGCTGATATCGGTCAGCGCATCCGCGCCTGCCTGTGGGTAGCGGAAGCTGACGTGCCGGAATTCCAGTTCCGGCGCTTCCGCGCTGTCCGGCAGTGCGTCCGCGCCACTCACCATGCTGGACTTTGTATCCAGCACCTGCGAAATGCGGCCCGCACAGGCCACGGATTTTGTGATGTTCAGAATCAGATTGGCAAACTTGATGAGTTCAACCAGAATCTGCGACATGTAGTTATAAAGCGCGATCAGCTGGCCCTGCGTGATCACGCCCTCGTTTACCCGGACGCCGCCCACGCGCAAAATCGCAACGATAGCCAGATTGATGATCACATACGTCAGCGGATTGAGAAGTGCGGAAAGCTTTCCGACGAACTGCTGTGCAGAAAACAGATTTCCGGTCTTTTCTGCGAAGCTTTCCGTTTCTGTCTGTTCACGGGTAAAGGCGCGGATAACGCGCACGCCGGACAGATTCTCCTGCGCTGCGCCGGTTACGCCGTCAAGCCTTGTCTGCACACGCCGGTAGAGCGGAATGCAGCTGAGCATGATGGCAAACACGACGGCAAAGAGCACCGGAATCGCCACGGCGAAGATGAGTGCAGATTTCACATCAATGGTAAAGGCCATGATCATCGCGCCGAAAACCACGATGGGGGAGCGCAGCAGCAGCCGGAGCGTCAGATTAAGGCCCGTCTGCACCTGATTCATGTCGCTCGTCATGCGCGTGACGAGCGTCGCTGTGCCGAGCCGGTCAAGTTCGGCATAGGACAACGACTGAATGTGCGCAAAGAGCGCATGGCGCAGGCGGCCCGTCGCACCGGTCGCGGCTTTGGCGGAAAAATACTGCGCGCAGGTGGCGCTGGCAAAGCCGCACAGGCCGAGGCCGACCAGAACCAGACATTTTTTCAGGATATACGCCGTATCGCCGGACGAAATGCCAATGTCGATGATATCCGCCATAATGAGCGGCACAAGCAGTTCAAACGCAGCCTCCAGCAGCTTGAAGCACGGGGCCAGGATTGCCTGCAGGCGGTACGGCCGCAGGTAAACAAGCAATTTTTTCATGAACGATTTCTTCTCTTCGCTTCTTTCTGTCACTCAATAGATTTCAGGGCCTGCGACATATCGATTGCGCGGATTTTCCGCCGCAGAGCGAGGTTTACGAGCAGACCGAACACCAGCGTCAACGCAGCCGAAATGAGATAACTCAGCGGCGCAACACGCACGTCGAAGCACATGAGATCGATCTTGATCTGCCCCATGACATACGCATGCAGCAGCGTTCCCATCGGAAGCCCCAGAAGCGCGCCCAGTACGGTCAGGATGATGTTCTCGCGGAAAACGTAGCGGTTCGTCTCGCCGTCGTAGAAGCCGAGCACTTTGATGGTTGCGATCTCGCGTTCGCGTTCGGTGATGTTGATGTTCGTGAGGTTATACAGCACGATGAACGCCAGCGCCGCCGCGCCCAGTACGACGACCAGCACGATATACCGCAGACTCTGCATCATCGTCGCCACGCGGCTGCGGAAATCGCGGCTGAGGGTGACAGCTGCCGCGTTTTTCGCGCCCGCGAGCGCTGCGGACGCCGCCTGCGCATCCTCGTCCGTCTGATAGTTGACCCATGCGGCCTCGTATCCGGGCGCTTCGCCGAAGACGTCCTGCCAGGTAGTCTGCGTCAGATAGACGTAATTATAAACATAGTTTTCAAACACAGCCTCGACGGTCAGTTCCGTCCGGCGCATGTCGCCTGTCTGTAAGGTGATGGTGTCGCCCGCCGACAGGCGCAGCGCCTGCGCAAGCCCCCGGCTGATGATGCAGCCGCCGTCCTGCGGGTAGGGGATCGGCGTTTTCTCCTGCGTGTGCAGGTCGATAAAGCCCTCCACGCCTCCAGATTCCGGGCAGACAACATTCGTCGTTTTGACTGTGCTGCCTTTGGAAGCGTCCAGACTTTTTTCCGCGACAAACAGACAGCCCTCCGCGCTGCTTTCTTCGCAGACGGCAAGGAAGTCCTCACGTTCACTGCCGCTCAGCGCATGCTGGAAGGTCACGGCGGCGTCGTAGCGGGTAATCTCGTCGTACTGGTAATCGACGACGCTGCTGATGGAGTCCTGAATGCCAAAGCCCGTGATGAGCAGCGCCGTACAGCCGCCGATACCAATCATCATCATGACCATGCGCTTTTTAAAGCGCAGGATGTTTCGGATGGAGACTTTGTGCAGGAAGGGGAGTCGGTCCCAGATCAGCGGGAGGCGTTCAAGCAAAATGCGCTTGCCCGCCTTCGGCGCTTTGGGGCGGATCAACTCCGCTGCCGGCTTCTGCAGTTCGGCGTGTACGACGTACCACGTTGTGCCGAGCGCACACAGCAGATACGCGCCCGACGAGACGAGCGCAAGCGGCCAGTCAAAGGCATACAGGATGCCGGTAAAGCCGTACATGATGTTATAGGCATGCCAGATCATCTTCGGCAGGAAATACGAGCCTGCCGCAATGCCAAGCACGCAGCCGAGAAGCGAAGCGGTTCCGGCATAGAGGAAATATTGAGACAAAATCGCGCTGTTTGAGTATCCCAACGCCTTCAGAACGCCTGCCTGCGTCCGCTGCTCGTCAACCATGCGGGTCATGGTCGTGATGCAGACCAGCGCAGCCACAGCAAAGAAAAACAGCGGGAACACCTTTGACACGCCGCGCACAATATCAGAATCGCTCTCAAAGCAGGCGTAGCCGACGTTGCTGCTGCGGTTCAATATGAATACATCCGGGTTTTCCAGCTTTGCAAGTTCGTCTTCGCCGTCGCGGTAGTCCTGTTCGGCGTCTGCCAGCTTCTGTTCACCGTCGGCCAGCTCCTGCTCGGCGTCGGCCAGCTTCTGATCGCCGTCTGTGATCTCCTGCTTTGCGTCAGCCAGCTCCTGCTCGGCGTCGGAGATCTTCTGTTCTGCTTCGGCCTTACCTGTGTAATAATCCGCCCAGCCGTCTTTGAGTTCCTGTTTTGCGTCTTCCAGCTCCTGCCGGCCATCTTCCAGCTCCTGCTTCGCATCTTCCAGTTCCTGCTGCTTTTCTTCCAGCGTTTTTTTCGCCTCGTCCAGCTTTTTCTGGTTTTCCGCGAACGCCTCGTTCGCCGCGTCTGCCGCCAGATCCAGCTGATTCTCATTGTCGGCCAGAGCGTTCTTGCCCTCGTCCAGCTGCGCCTGCGCCGCTGCAAGCTGCCCACGCGCCGCCGCGATCTGCGCTTTGGCCGCCTCCGCCGCCTCCGGCGACATCGCTCCTGCGGAAACCGCAGCGTCTATCTGCGCCTCCTGTTTGTCGAGCGCGGCTTTCTGCGCGTCTAACTGCTGCTGCTGCTCGGCAAGCGTTTCGCGTGCTTTCTGGAGCTTCGCAAAAGCGAAGCTCATCTCGTTCTCGGCCTGTTTCTTTTCTTTTTCAAATTTGGCGGCGTTTTCCTCATAGGTCTGCTTCGCGTCGGCCAGCTTTTTTTCGCCGTCTGCCAGCTCCTGTTCGCCATCGGCCAGCTTCTGTTCATTTTCCTCGATCGTCCGCTGCCCATCCACCAGCTTCTGGTATGCGTCGGCCAGTTCCTGCTCCGCCTCCTGCTTTGCGTCGGCCAGAGAAACAACGCCGTCAGCATACGTCTGATGCGCGTCTTTCAGCTCCTGCTTCGCGTCGGCAAGCTCCTGCTTTGCATCGGCCAACTCCTGCTGCTTTTCATCCAGCGTTTCACGCGCGTCGGAGAGCGTCTGCTCGGCCTCTTCATAGAGGCGATCGCTGCGCCCATAAGCCGCGCGCTCGGCAAGCTGCGTGACCCACGGCTCCGCCTCGTCTATACAGGCGGTATACGCATCGGAATAGACCTCACCCTGCCGGTCAGCCAGCCGCAGATAGAGCGACGTCTCATAATCCAGCGCAAACGCCTCCGGCAGGATGTACACGAATGACGAAAGCGTTCCGCTGCCGATGGAGGTGCCGCCGCGTTCATAATTGATGTATAAAACGCTCTTGGCGATTCCGACGATGGTAAATTCCCGCCGGTTGAAGCTGTCCAGCGTGTCTTCGTCGTTCTCTTCCGTCAAAACGACCGTTTTGCCGAGATCCTTTTCGGAATACAGCAGCCCGTCGGCCAGACATTCCTCCGCCGTCTGCGGCAGCCTTCCGCACTTGAGTCCCGGAAAATTGATCTGCACGGGCAGAGACAAGAACCGGCACGGCTTCGCCGCCCCGTCCGCGACGGAGGCCAGTGCGTCCGCGCTCTTTTCTCCCTCGCAGGACGCGATACGCGCGTCAGCGGCGAGGACGTCTGCGTCCGTCTCATCAAAGCCGACCGTGCTGACGAGGCGGAAATCGTACATCCGGTGCGCCTCGGCATAGTCGTCCAGCGTATGTACCATTGCGGTCTTTGTCAGCCGCAGGCCGCAGAAAAATCCCACGCCCAGCGCGACGATCGCCGCGATCGCCAGAAACCGGGTGAGACTGCTGCGGATCTGGCGCATTGTCAGTTTCAGCATCTTCGTCACCATTCAATGCTTTCCACCGGCACGGGCGCTTCATTGCGCCGCACGTCGGTGATCTGGCCGCTTCTGACGCGGATGACGCGGTCGGCCATGGCAGTCAGGGCGGAATTGTGCGTAATAATCACGACGGTCATGCCGTTTTCCCGGCTCTGCTTCTGCAAAAGCGCAAGAATCTGCTTGCCGGTCTGATAATCAAGCGCGCCGGTCGGTTCGTCGCACAGCAGAAGCCGCGGCCTTTTGGCCAGCGCCCGCGCGATTGCCACGCGCTGCTGCTCGCCGCCGGAAAGCTGAGCAGGAAAATTCTGCATACGCTCACCAAGGCCGACCTGACGCAGAACTTCGTCTGCCGGGATGGGATTTTTACAAAGCTGGCCCGCGATCTGCACGTTTTCCAGCGCCGTCATATTGGGAAGCAGATTATAGAACTGGAACACAAAGCCGACCTCATGTCGGCGGTAGGTCGTCAGCTGCCTACGGTCAAACCCCGACACATCCTCGCCCGCCAGCAGCACATGGCCGCTCGTCAGCCGGTCCATGCCTCCGAGAATGTTTAAAAGCGTCGTCTTGCCCGCGCCGGACTGCCCGACAATCACGCAGATCTCCCCCTCCGCAATCGCAAACGAGGCGTCCTTCAGCGCATCAATGCGCACGTCGCCCATCCGGTAGCTCTTGCAGACATGATCGAACACAACAAAATCCTGCACACCCATAACCCCCCTGTGTTTTTTCTGAATAATATACGAATAATATATTATGGCACACCGTTTCCTGTTTTGCTTGAATAATCCATGAACGCCGGGCCTGAAAATACTTTTTCTTGCATTTGCCGCGCATCAATGTTACTATTAAATTATAAAAAACGATAGGGAAACGCTGATACAATGACCGAGAGCATTCGGCGAGAGAATTTGACCCAAGACAAGGTATGAAACCGCAGGAATACTTTGTGTATTTCAAGTTTTCATACCGCAGGATTGGGACAAAAGATCCGGTGAAAGGGCATTGAGGCAGAGGTCCCCTTACAAGAAAAGGAGCGGTCCTTTTGGCAAAACAGATCACGCGGATCGTGTTGACCGGCGGGCCTGCCGCAGGCAAGACGACGCTTATCAGCCGCATTCTCAAGGAATTTAAGCAGGACGAGGGCTGGAAGGTCATTACCATCCCCGAAACCGCGACGGAGTTGATCTCCGGCTTCGGCATCAAGCCCTTCGGCGGATGCGTGTCCATGCTGGATTTTCAGGATTTTGTCGTTTCCGACCAGCTGCACAAGGAGCAGCTGGCGCTCAAGGCGGCGCAGATGGTGCCGGAGGAGCACGTCATCGTGCTGTATGACCGCGCGCTTTTCGACGATAAGGCCTATATCTCCGATGAGGAGTTCCGGCAGGTGCTTGCGCGCTTCGGTCTGACTGAGCAGCAGGCGCTCTCCCACTATGATACCGTCCTGCACCTCGTTTCCTGCGCCAAGGGAGCGGAGTTTGCCTATAATTTCGGCAACGAGGCGCGCTATGAGCCGCTGGAACTTGCGCGGGAAAAGGACGACCTGACGCTGCGCGCATGGCGCGCACACCCGAATCTGCATGTGATCGACAACTCCGTCGATTTTGAGGACAAGATCGCGCGCGGCCTGCGCGCCGTCTACGAAGCGCTCGGACGGCCCACGCAGCAGGAAGTCTGGCACAAATATCTCATCGCGCTGCCCACGCTCCAGACACTTGAGCAAACGTATCACGCCGCCAGCATCGACATGATGCAGACCTATCTGACCCGCGCCAACCCCAATATTGTCCGCCGCGTCCGCCAGCAGAAGAACGGCGGGGATTATCTCTATTTTTATACGGAAAAGCGCACGACCGGCTCCGGCCAGTGGGAGACGGAAAAGCCAATCTCCGAAAAGGAATACATCCGCTATCTCATGGAGGGCGACACGAGCCTGCACACCGTCCACAAGACGAAATACCGTTTCGTGTACAACGGCTGCCGGTTTGAGATCGATGTCTATCCGTTCTCGCAGGACAAGGCCATCATGCGCGCCGCACTGCCGGAAAACGCCCCCGTGCTCACCGCGCCGCCCGAGATCACCGTGCTGCGCGAGGTCACAGGCGACCCCGCCTATAAAAACCGCCAGCTGGCAAAAAATCAGAGACTGTAACAAACAGCCGCCCGCGTTCAAAAAGCGGGCGGCTGCGCTTATTTTTCCAGAAGCCGGTCGAGATCGGCGACAGTTTTGCAGTAAAAATCGCAGTTTTTCCGCATGAACTGCTCGATTTCCGGGATATCGTTCGCCCATCCGGCAGCGGAAAAGGGAACACCAGCGGCTTTTGCCATGTCATAGCCGGGCTTCAGATCGTCAACGACAAGAAGTTCCTGCGGCGCAAGGCTGAAGCGCTCCATAATCTGCTCCAGCGGCCATGTATGCGGCTTGCGCTGCTCGGGCGGCTGCTCCCAGCCGAAGATGACATCCGGCTCCGGCAGACCGTTTTCCCTGTAGTCGCGTTCGATGTTTTTGCGCATGGAGTGCGAGACGACGGCAATTCGTCCGCCCGCTTCTTTGTGCCGCTGCAAAATCTCACGGATGCCGGGATAGGCCACTGGTATGCGCGTGCGTACCCAGTCCTGCCAGAAGCGGAACTCGCCTTCAATCTCTTCCTCCGAAAAGCCGAGCTCGCCGGTAAACAGCGCCATGATGCCGGGGTCAAAATTCTTGCGGAAGTACTCCTCCAGCGTATACGATGCCTCCGGACGTACAAGCTTTAAATAGGCGAGAAACGACGGAAAGTGGATGGTGGCGGTACTGTTGACCGTAGTGTCGTCGTGATCCATGACCAGGCATTTGAAGCGCAAGGCAGATCCCTCCTGTCAGTCTTTTCTGACATCATACCAGCTGAAGCGGCGCTTCGCAAGAAAAATCGCCAAATCTTATTTTTTTATGAAGAATTGCTATTTTCAAAAAGCTGTGCTATCATAACAATGAATATACTGCGTGGAGTCTATCTACGCTTCGCAGCCCCGAACACATCATGGAGGTACGGCTATGAACAGAAGAAGAAAGCAAAGCATCTGGCTGCGCAGAAATCTGCCGCTGCTGATCGCGGTCGCGGCGCTGGTGCTGCTGGTGCTCATCATTGTGCTGGTCGCGCGCGGCTGCTCGAAGAGCAGCGACACGGTGATCAAGGCCAAGGCATTTTCCACCGGCACGACCATCGATCTGCCCCTGTCCGCCGAACTTAACGAGTCGGATTTCGTCTCCTACGGCGGATATCAGTTCACGACCAAGAAAAAACTCAGCGCGCTGAACAAGCTGATTGTCAAGAATAACGACGGCATCACAGCCGCGACGTATACCAACAGCTACGGCGAGTGCGGCGTCTATACGAAGCCGAACGAGTCTGGCGGCACGGATACCTGGTGCCTGTATGTCAAGGACCCGAAGAACACCAATGAAAAATGGTATTTCTTCATGGGGGAGCACCGCGAGATCGCGCTGGATTCCGGCACGCTTGATATGCTCCTGCCGCTGCACCTCATCACAGACGCATCGCTGCGCGACACGATGTTTGCCACCGTCCAGCCGGGTACGCCGTATACCTGCGGCACCGACAAGCTGCCCGACGGGCAGACGCTCTCCGGCATGTTCCGCACATTCTACGAAGATTCCGGTCTCTATACCGTCACGACCAGCGACAAGGGCTTTACGCTCGTCCCGCGCGGCGGTTCGCAGGAACTGATGTTCCAGTTTGACGAGCAGGACACGAACGGCCAGTTCATGATCACTGTCCCGCAGGCTGCCGAGCCGCAGCCCGTTAATGCCGCTGTCGTGACCTATGGCAATGACGATCCCGTGACGCTGCCCGAAAGCGATGCGGTGGACCTGTCCACCGTGCTGATGCAGGCCAACTATAAAAAGACCGGCAAGACAGCGGATTATCAGTACACCGTCGATCTGAGCGGCCAGATTTACGAGGTCGCGCTCGACTGGAAGGACAACACATGGAACGGCTCCGTGCGCTATAACGGACAGGTCGCCATGCTTGTCACCAAGAGCAGCTGCACCGTGGCGTCTATCTTTGCGTCCAACCATCTTGGCGGCACGCCGGAGCGCGACACGGCCAAGTGGCCCACCGACGTGCAGGAACTTGTCATCACGCCGAAGGCCGAAAGCATGGCTACGACGAATGATGTGAACGTCCGCTCCGCCCCTTCGACCAACAGCGAGGTTCTCATGACTATGCCGACCGATACGGTTGTCGCCGTCATCGGTGTCTCGGAGGAGACGGAGGACGGCGCCTGGTACGAGATCTGGTACAACGAGGCCTGCGCGTACCTGAACGCCAAATACGTTAAATCCATCAGCAGCGCCGTGTCCACAACGCCAACGAACGGCTGATTTAAACACCAAAGCGCCCTCCCGGCGGAGGGCGCTTCTTTTTGCCAAGTCAGCAGAGAACCACCGTTTTCGTCTGCCGAAAATGGCGGTTCTCTGCCGATTTGAGCCACGCCGCAGCGATTTGCTGCGGCGTGGTCTTTTCTTGGATTTACTTCTTGACGAAGGACAGACAATCGGTGCACTGATCGACTGTCGGGTCGCATTCATGGGTGCCGATGCAGACTTTATCGAGGGTACAGTAATCCTCGCAGCCGCAGTGGTTGTTGCACTGGCTCACATGGCACTCGATGGCGTGGTTAGCCTTTTCGTTTGCAAAACTCATACAAAACATCCTCCTTTTTTAAGGTACGGACTTAGTATGCACGCAAGCGACCGTTTCATGCTGGAAAAATTTTTATCTGCGGCCTCCGCCGAAACCGCCTCGTCCTCCGCCAAAGCCTCCGCGGCTGCCGCCGCCGGGTCTGGGGCCTCCGCCAAATCCGCCGGGGCGCGGGCCGGGTCTGGGACCGGGCCCCGGACCAGGGCCGTGGTGATGATGGTTCGAGAACAACGAGCCCAGGAACAGGCCCGACCAGAAGCCGCCGCCTCCGCCGCTCCCGCCGCCTCTGCGGCCGGAGCCGAAAATAGCCTTGATAATCCAGAAAATGATCAAAATCGTAAGAATTGTACCGATCATACTTTTCCTCCTGCCACGCCCGGTGTCCTGCGCGGGCGTATACTCCATATCCGCGGCACCGTTCAGACTGGTCTGGCACCAGTTGTACAAATCTTTGTACATATCACTTGCCGCGTCGTCCGCATTGCTGTCCAGAATAGCGGAAAAGCCGTCCTGAAAAATCGACTCCAGCTTGCTATCGGTGTAATCCGCGACATACATACCCGTCGTCACATACCACTCGTCCGCGCTGGTATCGATGGCAAAGAGCATGTCATACTCGCTCAGCCCCATCGAATCAAATGCGCTGTTCGTATAGCTTTCCAGCGTCTTACCGCCGGTGCTGTCTGTCGTCAGAATGGCGATATGGCTGCCGGTTTTGTGATAGATCTTTGTGTTGTAGTCCTGAATCGCATTTTCGCCGCTGCGGGTAAACAGCCCTGCGTCGTCGCGGATATACTTGTCGGAGATCGTCTCGTCTCCCGCTGTGTTGGATGTCTGCTCTGCGGCCGGTGTCTGAGATGCAGTCTGTTCCTGCGCAGTTGTCTGGGCCATAGGTTCGGGCACCGGTTCGCTTTTCAGTGCCGGGGACAGCCCGATGAAGAGCGCTGCGGCGATCATCAATACCGTAAAGATGACCGCAACGCTCGTTTTTTGAAAGAATTTCATGCTTGCTCCTTCTAAAGTGTCAGCTGCGCGGCTGCAGAAGCTTCTGCTTCAGTTCGCCCTCCAGCCGGCGAAGTTCAACCTCGGCCTCCTGCCGCTTCTTTGCGCCGTCGGTCTGAATCTGCAGAACCTCGTCGAGCGTGGAGATCAGCTGCTCGTTGGTATGCTTGAGCGTTTCCATATCGACGATGCCGCGTTCGGATTCTTTTGCCGTCTCGACAGAGGCCATGTGCAGCATGTCGGCGTTTTTTTGCAGCAGCGCGTTCGTCATATCTGTGACCTGCCGCTGAGCCTCCATGGCGCGGCGGGAATTTTCAATGCCGAGCGTCAGTACCATCTGATTTTTCCACAGCGGGATGGTGTTGAGCACGGAAGTCTGGATTTTTTCGACGAGCGCGGTGTCATTGTTCTGAATCATGCGGATCTGCGGCGCAGTCTGCAGCGAGATCATGCGCGTGAGTTCTAGATCGTGAAGCTTCTTTTCAAACCGGACGCATTTGTTCTCAAAATCATTGGCCGCCTGCGCATCCTCGGGCAGATTTGACGCCTCCGCCTTTTCCCGCAGCTGCCGCAGCGTGGTATTGCGGGCCTCGGCCAGCTTCTGTTTACCGGCCAGAATATACATGGTCAGTTCCTTGAAGTATTGCAGATTCCGCTCATACATCTGATCCATCACGGCCACATCTTTCAGCAGTGTGACCTTGTGCTTTTCCAGTTCGCCGGAAATGCGGTCAACATTGACCTCCGCCGTTGCAAAGCGGCTCTTCATCTCTTCGGCGTTGATCTTTGCCTTGCGGAACAGCCCCGCAATGCCCTTCTTCTCCGGCTCGTCCATTGTCTTGAGTTCGACGAGAAGGCCGGAGAGCATCGTGCCAATCTCACCGAGATCGCCGGTCTTGACCTTGGCCAGCGCTGTGTCGGAAAAATCTGCGATGTTCTTTTGAGCGGACGCGCCGTATTCCAGAATCTGCTGCGCATTTTCCAGGTCGATCTGCTTGGAGAAGGCCAGAACTGCCTGCTGTTCCTGCGCAGAGAGTGCAGAGAGATCCGGGCCGGCCTCCGGCGCGGCCTGCGCCTTGGTAATGAGATCCTCTTCCTTCTTGACCTCCGGCTGCGGCTGCGCGTTCAGATCCGGCGTCAGGGTAAGCTGGGGGATGTATTCGTCCATAGTCTGTTCCTCCTGTATCTGTAAAAAATCCGGTTATGCAAAATCCTTTTTATTCGTCAGTCCTTCGCTGGCCATCATCTGCTCCATCACGCGGATATCGGCGGTGATATCGACAACATCGGACTCAAACAGGGCGTCAAGCTGGCGCTGGAACGCAACGATGACCTTGTCGAGCAGGTCTTCGATCTTCTGCATGCCCTCGGTGATGTTTTCCGTCTTGACGTTCTGGTTCTGGAGTGTGACATACTGTTCCATAAGTTTAATCGTGGTCGGCAGATAATAGTTGAGGAACTGCCGGATCTGGCTGAGTTTTTCCGGGTGCTGCCGGACGCAGTCGAAAATCTGAGCCGTCAGGCGCTCAATGAGGTCAATCTGGGCGCTCATGCGCTCGTCAGGAATCTCGTCGTTCAGACGGCGGATATCGGCAATGGCGCGCTTGCCCTGATAGATGACCGATTGCAGTTCCGGCGGAAGCTTCTCATTCGACTCAGACTGCGGCTGCGGCTCGGGCTTCTTTTCTTCCTGTTTTGGCTGGGGCTGTTCCGGCGCGGCAGTCTTCGGCGGTTCTTCCGACTTTTTCCCGCGCATCACAATGCGCAAAATCGCATACACGATCAGCGACACGACCGCGCAGGAAAGAATACCCCGGAAGCTGTCCAGCTTTTTCGCGTAGAGCAGCCACACCGCGCCGATGGCATAGATCGGAAGCGTGGAGCGCTTCTTTTTCGCATTCTGTTTCTCTTTCTGTTCGTCCATGGCAGTCCTTTCTTTGCAAGGCAAAGCATTTTTCTGGATATTTCCTCAAACTAATAGTAGTACAAACGCCGCGGAAAGTCAACTGCCAGACCGGATTGACACCGGCTGCGGCACACAGTATAATAGCCTTGCGGAGGCCGCAGCGGCCTCCGCAGCGGAAAAGACCGGCTGCACGGGAGAAGCTGCGGAAGCATCCTGCCGGCCCTATTCCCGCATATTCATACCTATGCCGGCAGCCAGAAGGCGGTGCGCGGCTTTATTTTATGGATTGGAGGCATTCCTATGATCCGTGTATCCCCCTCAATTCTGGCAGCAGATTTTGCAAATCTGGAGCGCGAGATCGGTACGATCAAGCAGGCGGGCGCCGAGTATGTACATATTGACGTCATGGACGGCCTGTTTGTTCCCAATATTTCGATCGGACTGCCCGTTTTGTCCTGTATCCGCAAGGTGACGGACCTGACGCTCGACGTGCATCTGATGATCGACCGCCCCGTGCGCTATGCCGAGCGCTTTTGTCAGGCTGGCGCAGACATCGTGACCGTCCATGTCGAGGCTGACACGCAGGAAAACACACTTGAGGCGCTCCGCATTATCCGCGCCTGCGGCAAAAAGCCCGCGATCTGCGTCAAACCCAAAACGCCGGCAGAAGCTGTTCTGCCGTTCATCGGCCTTGTCGATCTGATTCTGGTCATGACAGTCGAGCCGGGCTTCGGCGGGCAAAGTTTCATGGCCGACATGATGCCCAAGGTACAGGCTATCCGCGCGTATATCGATGAGAAAAATCCCGGCTGCGAGTTGGAGGTTGACGGCGGCGTCAACGCTCAGACCGCAAAACTCTGCACCGCAGCAGGTGCAAACGTCCTCGTCGCAGGCAGCGCATTCTTCAAGGCAGAAGACAAAGCCGCGTTTGTGCAGGCGGTGAAATAAAAGCGTTTTTGGACCGCGGCGAATCTGGATTGCCTTGAAAATTTTGAACGCAAAGCTGCTTTCTCGCAGCCTCTTAACGGGGGCTGCGTTTTTATTACGCCTTATGTCCGCCGATCTGCTCGTTTCGCTGGCGGGCGGTCGCGCCGTCACGGAGACTCATGCCTTTTAGAATGGCGTTTTTTCCGTATTTTTCGCGGATAGCCAGCACAGCGCTCTGCATGCGCCGCTCACGTTCACGCGCAGCCTGCTCCGCACGCTGCACAGCAAGAGCCGTCTCATCGGAAAACAGGTCAAGCTGAACGTATTCCGGCTCTGCACGCACGTCCTGCTCCCGCTGCACGCGGTTCGCTACGACGTACATCCGGCGCACAAGCAACCCACGGTCCACGATCCGGTCAAACAGCGCCGTCAGCGCCCGCAGGAACTCTTTGGACGATGCGGTAGGGGTCTGGAAATTCTCCGACCCGTGTGCGGCCTTCGGAACACGCCGTCCATAGTGGTCGGTCGTGACCGGGCCATGGTATGGCGGACAGGCGGGATCTGTTAAACTTTCGCGGTCATAGCCGACGGTCAGGACAAGCTGACCGGTCACAAGCCCCTTTCGCGCCAGATCCAGCGCCAGTGCGTCCGCCATTTCCTGTGCGACAAGGCGGGCCTTTTCAAACACATACGGGCATTGCAGCACCTGCCCGGAACTGATGCTGTGCGTCTGCGGCTGGTAGGCCTTGATATCCGCAATCGTACACGGCTCACAGCCCCACGCATGGTCGATCAGCAGTTCCGCATTCACGCCGAACATGCGGTACAACAGTTCTTCGTTATAAAATTCATCCGGTTTTCCAAGCGAGCAGCGGACGATATCGCCCATTGTGGAAAGTCCCTTTGCCTCGAGTTTTTTCGCAATCCCGTGCCCGATGCGCCAGAAATCGGTCAGCGGCCGGTGCTGCCAGAGCGTTTCACGATAGCTGCGCTCGGTGAGGCAGGCGACGCGCACACCGTTTTCATCCGGCTCCACATGCTTGGCCTCGATGTCCATGGCGACTTTGGCCAGATACAGATTCGTGCCGATCCCGGCGGTTGCGGTGATGCCGGTTGTGCGCAGAACATCCAGAATGACTGTCCGCGCCAGTTCCTGCGGCGTCTGGCCGTAGGCGCTTAGATATGGTGCCGCATCGATAAAGACCTCGTCGATGGAATAGACGTGTATATCCTCCGGCGCAAAGTATTTGAGGTAGATCTGATAGATCTGTGCAGAAATCTGCATATATTTTGCCATCTGCGGCGGCGCAGTGATAAAGGAAAGTTCCAGTTCCGGGTGCGCGGCGAGTTCCTCTGCGTTATCACTCCGGCCGTGCAGGCATCTTCCCGGCGCGCGCTCCCGCCGCATGGCGTTTATCTCGGAAACTCGCTGCACTACCTCAAACAGCCGCGCCCGGCCTGCGATGCCATATGCCTTCAAAGACGGCGAGACAGCCAGGCAGATCGTCTTCTCTGTCCGCGCCGCATCCGCCACAACAAGGTTTGTTTTTAACGGATCCAGTCCCCGCGCCGCGCATTCCACCGACGCATAAAAGGATTTCAGATCGATTGCAAGATACGCCCGTTCTGCCACACGCCCAGCCTCCCTTCGGTTTTATGCTCCTATCATACCACCGAATTTGGAAAGGATGCAAGTGTTATTAGAAAATTTGTTCGATTTTACGAATAAAAAACCTTCTTGTGCTGCTGCGCTGCCGGGTTATTCAATCGTGGCCTGCAGGCACTGATAAACGCCGTCCATGCAGACGAGCAGGGACAGACCGCTTCCCGCCGGGGTCAGAAGCTGGAACCCCGCTTCGGTGGGGCATGCCTCATAGCAAACGCCGCCCAGGACAGCGTAAACGGGTGTGTCCTTGTCCGGAGTTAAGTCTTCAAATGTGCCGGTATAGATAAACAGGCCCTCATAAGCCGATTTGCTCTGCGAGACGGAAATCGTCTGTTCTCCCGGCTGCGCCTCGAGCGCTTCGCGCTCCGGCGCGGGCAGAAGAGGCGGACGCGTGCTGAGCCAGCGCAGATTGCGCTCGACCAGCTGAACGAGTACGGTATCGGGCTGCGCGTCCTGCATCAAAGACAGGTCGTATGGCATAGAGCGGGAGAACACAGCTGATGCGAATGCCTCGGCCAGATCCTCGTGCAGCGCGTTGCCGAACGAGTCCCGGAAGGCCAGCAGCGCGCCGCTGCCGCCGGATTCTGTGCGGATAAGCTGATCGTCTGCGCTGTGCACTGCGCCCACATACTGAAACGCCCGCTGCCGCGCAAGGCTGAGTCCCTGCTCCTGCTTTTTGGAGGCCGGATAGAGCATCTGATACAGGTCGCCGCCGTGCGGTTGGGGGGAAAAGTCTTCTTCGGCAAGGGCAGAATCCCGGCCGAGCGCCGACAGAATCACGTCGCAGGCCAGCGCCGAGCCGTAGCCATTCCAATGGCTGTCGGTACGGTAATAGGCTGCCTCGCCTGCGCCCAGAAGCGTCTGGCGCACGTCGCAGAACGCAACGCCCTGCGCATCCAGAAGCGCCTCCAGCCGGTCAAGGTCTGACGATTCCCCCGCACGGACATAGCGCGCCGGCATATGCGCGGGATAGAGCGTATTTTTATTCGGTGCGCAGACGAACAGGAAGTCTGCACCCTGAGACTGCGCGTATTCCTGCATGAGTGCAAGATTTCGCGCCGCACACCAAAGCTGGCGCTCCGTCATAGGGTCTGCGCCGGTGTAATCGGCCAGTGTGTCGGCGTAATACAGCCAGCCATCCGTGCCGAGCAGCACCTCCGGCGTGGCGGATTCCCGGAAAATGGCCGCGTCCGCCGCAGCGTTCGCCGTGATCAGTTCCTGCCGCAGGCCGAAATGGCCGTCAAAATAGTCTGCCGTATCCGATAATACGTCAAAATTGAGACGTCCGCCCGCCGTCAGGCGCGGTTTTGCCGCTAAACGCTCGTTTGCCCCGGAGGCGGACGGGCCCGCGATCACAAAAACAGCCAGCGGCAGCAGGCACATCAGAAGCAGCAGGATACAGATGATCTGTTTGATGGTTTTGTTCATGGGCAGTCCTCAAAAGTTTGCATAGATGAACGGCTGGAAGGAGCCGGAGGCCAGTGCAAGCAGACACAGTACAAACAACAGCAGCATAAGGCAGCCGCGCAGTGCATTCCAAATGCGCAGCGGTTCGAGTTTTTTTTGCAGCCACGGCCAAAGCGGCAGGCAGAGCGCCAGCGAAAGCGCGCACAGCAGAAGGGTTCTGCGGGAAAGCACTGCCAGCAGTGCGGCCCGGCAGACCACGTCCGGTGAAAAGCCCGTCAGCATGGCGCCAAGCAGCGCGCCCGCCTGTGAGACGTCCGCCGCGCGGAAGACCGCGAAGCCGAGAATCACGGCAAAAAGCGCATATACATGCCCGTACCAGCGGTTTTTGAGTTTCCCCGGCAGCTGCAGCGCCGTCTCCATGCAACTCAGAAGCCCATGCCACAGGCCCCAGAGTACGAACGTCCAGCCCGTTCCGTGCCACAGGCCGGTTGCCAGAAACACGAGCAGTTTGTTCGCCATCGTGCGCAGTATCCCCTTGCGGTTGCCGCCCAGCGGGATATAGAGATAATCGCGGAACCATGCGGACAGCGAAATGTGCCACCGCCGCCAGAAGTCCGTGATGCTGTCGGCACAGTAGGGATAGCGGAAGTTTTCCGGCAGCCGGATACCGAACAGCAGGCCGAGGCCGACAGCCATATCGCTGTAGCCGGAAAAATCGAAATAGAGTTGTAAGCAATAGCAGACCGCACCCGTCCACGCGCACAGCGCGTCAAAGCTGGTCTGCGCGTAAACCGCATTCGCCAGCTGTGCGGCCGCTGCTGCCAGCAGCAGCTTTTTTGCCAGCCCGCAGATGAAACGGGAACAACCGTCAAACGCGCCGTCCCATGTGACGTGCCGTGTGTCCAGCAGCGGCTGCACCTCCGAAAAGCGCATCAGCGGCCCGGCAGTCAGCTGTGGAAAGAACGTCAGGTATTGCAGCGCCCGCCGGAAGCTGCGCGTGCCGCTCTGCGGCGCGCGGGAAACATCCACAATATAGCTGATTGCCTGAAACGTGTAAAACGAGATGCCGAGCGGCAGCGCGCCGTGCCATTTATATGCAGCCAGCACCGCAAGATCGACGGTCACGCAGGCAGCAAGCAGCAATCTGCGTCCGCGCCGGGCACGCATGAGCGCAAGTCCCACGCCGTAGTGCAGCGCGCAGGATGCAAGCAGCAGCGGAAGATGACGCAGATCGCCGAAGGCATAAAACACCAGCCCCGCCGCGATCAGCAGCACATTTTTTGCCCGTATGGGCCGCAGCAGGTGGTACGCGATCAGCACAAGCGGCAGGAATGCGAACAGAAAAATCGGGGAAGCGAAGTTCATAAGCGGTTCTCCTGTGAAAAAGTGCCGCCGCAGAGCGGCGGCACGGGGTGTTACGGGAAATAATACTGGAAGCCGTTATAGACGCTGCCGCCGGAGTCGGTCATGGCGTAAGCATCGATCTCGCCCTTGCCGAACTGATAGAGATAGGCGTATTCCAGCTGCACGTCGTACAGACGCGTCTCGCCGTTCTCCTCGATCATCGTCCACGCGTGGTCGTTGTCGGGTTTGCTCTCATGTCCGGCCACGACATAGGCCTGATAGCCGAGCCTGCGGGCACAGTACATGAACGCAGCGGCGAAGCAGTAGCAGTTTCCCTTGCCCTGCTGCAGAAAGACCTCTGCAGCCTCCTGTGCCCAGTCGTCCGTTCCGGCCTCATAGTGCGGCATGGACAGGTATTTGAAATGATCGCGGATATAGTCGAACGCCATCGAAAGCCGCGTCTCGCGGGCATCCAGCGCATCGGGATTGCTGTCAGACAGAAGCTGCGCGATTCCCGTATCCAGTTCCACGCTGCCGCTGGTGTACCGGCCGTCTGCACCAAAAGTCAGATGCCCGTCCGCACTGCCGGTCAGAAGCGAACCGTCCGGCTGCACATCATACAGCGCCTGTCCGTCGTCATACAGACCTGCCGGCGGCGGCAGGAGTGCATAGCCGTCCTCACCCGTCTGATAATACAGCGTATCTCCGCAGCGGTTGACGCCGCGCGAAAAGAAGAACAGGCTGCCGTCCGGCTGGACATAGAGAAGCTGTCCGTCCAGTTCCGTCAGACCGGTGCCGGCAAGCGGCTGGCCGTTTTGATAGTAAATCGCCAGGCCGTTGATTTTGACAATCCCGTCCGGGATAGGCACAGGGTCCTGGGCCTCTGTCTTCTGCTCAACAGACGCGGGGTCGTTTTCCTGCACAGGTACCGGAGAGACGGATACTGCTTCCTGTGCGGGAGGCTCTGCCTCCGGCTGCCGCGTGCAGCCGCACAGAAGTACCAGTAGGCACAAAAGCACGGCAGTCAGGACTCGTTTCATGGCGTATCCTCCGCGCGGACAGTGATTGAATCAAATGTCTGCTGCAGCGCGGTGCAGTCCTCTCCGTCAGGATAGATTGCACTGAGACACCACAGAGCGCCGTCCAGCTGCAAGAGGCGTACGCGGGCAGCTGCCTTCGGCGCGCCGTTATAGGCCGGGGCAGACAGCTGCGCGTCATAGACCTCGTCTGTGTTTTCCGAAACCGTGAGGAGAATGTCCTCCGTCGCGGGTGCAGTATAATAATACGCCTGCACTGCACCGATGCAGATGCGCTCCAGTTCTGCGGTCTTCAGCAACTCCCTCGAAGTATTCAGCTTCTGCACGTCGATGCGCGCAAGCTGTCCGTCCGTGACCGGAAGGAAGGAATCCAGCCCCTCTGTGGAGGAATCCATTTGCAGCACGTCCGGGTCATAGACCGCGCGCAGGCGGCCCTCTGCGAGATAGACGGTCGTGCCGGGGATGGCAGGCGCAGTCTGCTCCGGTTCCTGCTCCTGTTCAGAACCATCCGTCTCCGGCTGTGCGGGTGTGACCGGCTCCTGTACGGAGGCAGGGACGGACGGCTGTGCGGGCGTGCGGAGTTCCCGCATGATCTTCACGCCGAAGATGACTGCCGCAGTGAGCAGCACAAGCGTCAGCGCCAGCAGGAAATAGGGCTTGTTCCGCCGAAGAAAGCGGCCTGGCGTCCGGTTGCGTCGTCTTTCCATGCGTGTCAACTCCTCTCAGGGCTCAAAGCTTCCCATGTCTTCGTGCGGCAGTAGAGCGGGAAGCTGTTGCGGTCCTGCTCGAAGAGAATGATGGACTTCATATCGCGGTAAAGGACCTCCGGCGTTGCGTAGATCAGACCGTCGTTTCCGGTGTCGGTCGTGCGAAGCTGATCCCAATCCTTATAGCGGCTTTGCAGAACATAGGGGTCAGCGACAAGGAAATAGCCCTTGCCGTCGATGGAGGTATAGCCGCAGAGCACCATATAATGCTCGTGACTCGTGAACGCACCCTTGAGTACATGGATAATGGCGAGATAGCCCTTGTTGCCAACCTGGTCGGCAAGCTGCGACATATCGACCTCATCCTTTTTATAGATGTTCGGCGCTTCAAGCGTCGTGCCGTAGCGGTCGTATTCGAGATACTGATAATAGCGGGCGATGCCCTCAAAATATTCGTTCGGCAGACCATAACTGACGGGATAATTGTCCTGCAGAGCATAGGTACGCATCCAGCGCGGCGTGATTTCGACTTTGTGATAGGTTGAGAAAACCATTGCGGCGCAAGCGCAGCCGCAGCCGCGATCCTTGAGAGTCGCACCGTTGCCCTCGAATTCAAAGATTTCTCCTGCCCAGTCCGGGTCGGTCTGTGCGAAATAATACAGCTTGTCTGTCTTTCCGCTGCGGGCGACCGTCCCATACGTTCCGGCTTTGGTCAGATTGTATTTGTACATGGCCTCGATATCGTGCCGCATATCCCCGCTCAGCGCCGGAAGGCAGTCCAGCAGATACATCGTCAATTCGTCAAGGCAGGCTTTTTTCTCCGGCAGCCCGCAGAAGCGGTAGATCGTCTCCAGCAGCGCGGCCAGATGTTCGTCAAAATAGGTCTCGACCGGTTCTCCCGCGCGCATCTGCGTGTAGGCGACAAATTCGTTATCGGGGTAATTGTCATTGGAATAGAGTGCCTTTTTGACTGCTTTTACACGTTCGTCGGACTGTCCCGGCAGAATTTCGTATTCCGATTTTTCATAGCGCTCAAGCACATAGCGCGGGATCAGCACACGGTTGAAGGTCACGCCCTCGTATTCAAACGTGCTGCTGCCCAGCACCATCGGCTGCTTCATGGCGGTAAGGATTTGGTCTGTAAAGGCCTCCTGCGCGGCGAAAGCGGGCGCGCAGAGCGGCGCCAGCGCACACAGCGCCAGCACCAGCGCGAGCAATCGGCGGAAGATGGCGTGTTTCATGTGCGCCTCCTTTACTGCTGCGGCATCACGTCGTAGACGTTCTCTGTGCCGTCGGGATCTCGGTAGGTGTAGACGGTAAAGCCGTCATAATAAAGTTCACCGTCCTCGCCCGGGCCGAGGCAGGAGGAGGCGTAGCTGCTGTTGTCCGGCTCGCCGATGGCAGCGGTGAGAGACGAAATATCCTCGCCGATCATCTCCTGCGCTGTGGTGAGCGCGTCCTTCTTCGCTCCGCAGGCGCAGAGCGTCAGCGTAAGCGCCGCGGCAAGCACAATGAGAATCAATTTTTTCATAGGTATCCTCCTGTCAGAACTCGCTGTAGACGAACGCGACGCTCTGCGCGTCCATGCACAGCCAGACCAGAAAAATGGCCGCGGCCAGCAGTGCACAGGCAAGCGCCAGCGTATACCAATGGGAGAAGACAAGCGCTTCAAGCTGCTTCCCAAAATTCTGCAATCGCTTTGTCAACCGCAAGCCACCCCTTCCAGCCAAGGTGCATGGTGTCGCAGAGGAAATAGGACTCATATTCATAGCCCGTCAAGTCCAGCAGCGTCACGTTTTCATATTCTGCGGCAATACGCCGCACGTTTTCATAGTAGGTCTGCCGCCGTTCGGCGGAAAAGCCTGTGTAATCGCTCCACGCGCCGTGCATTGGGACGTGGACGAACAGGATCTGCATCTGCTTTGCGTTGCAGATTGCAAATAGGCAGCGCAGATCGTCATATTCCGGGGAACTGTCATAGCTGACGGACGCGTCCTTCCCGGCCTGCTGCGCGAGCCTGCGGCCGATGTAGGTGTTGTAATAGCTGTCTTCCATACCGAATTCATTTCCGGCGGTCTGCTCCTCCGCCTGATGGACGGCGGACTGCTCTTCCACATCCCAATCGATCGCGCTGCTCTGCGCATTTTGCACGGTGGGCGCTTCGGCAATCACGCGGCGGGAACTTGTCATATCGCGCGTATCGAGAAGCCACTCGGAAATCGCGGCATACGGCGTCAGCAGCACTTCGAGCGCCGTCTGCCCCTTTGCAGCCGCGCGGGTCAGAAGTCCGGCTGCGGTCGTCTGCTGCAAAGAAGCGCCGTACTGCGCATTATACGCTTCGATCAGTTCCGCCACACGGCGGGCAAGATACTGCCGCTGCTCCGCCGGAATCGTCTTGTCGGACAGAAGCGTCAGCATCTGTTGCTCGGAGAAATTCGCCATAAACAGATCCGGCGCGATGCCGTCTTCGACATATGACTGCGGCGCCGTGATGAGCACGGCCTTTTTCCCCGTCAGGCTCTCACCCGACGCAGCGATGGCCATTGCATGCACCAGCGACTGGCACGAACCGCGCCCGATCAGGTCAACCTGAAAGCCGCAGCGCTTTCCGGCAAAAAAGTTGGCCGGATGGGTGCAGATCTGCGTCGTCTTGAGTTCGCTCGAGCCGAAGACGGGCAGCGTATCGTCCTGTGCAGCCGCCGTGCGGAGCAGATATTCGCCCGTGATCTTCTCCGGGGCCAGTGAATCGCCAAGGCTGTCCGGATAGTCCGGCATGGTCTTCTCCACGCCAAGCCGCACAAATCCCAGCGCCAGCACTGCCGCAAGCAGGCACAAAAGCGCCCTCAAAAAGAATTTTCGCATGGGTTCAGGCGAGCAACGCCGCGATCTTGGCAGGCGTTGAAATTTCCTCGCGCGTCAGTTCTGCCACATCCAGCGTCTTTCCAAACTGCTCCAGCCGAACCAGAAGTTCAACCAGACCGAACGAGTCGAGAAGGCCTTCCTCAAACAATTCCGTTTCGGGCGTGATTTCACCCGCGTCCGCGCCGGTAATATCATTCAGCACCGCAATAATTTTTTCCAGCATGGTGAATTTCCTCCTAAATGAGTCTCCCAGAGAACAGCAGCAGGCCGAAGCTGAACAGATGGAAGGTTGCCAGCCGCAGCGCCCACGCTGCCTTCGGGTTTTTCTTGAGTGTTTTAAAGCCCTTGCACTGCGTGTCAAGCACGTCGTTCAGACACATCAGCGCGCCGTGATATGCGCCGTAGATCAGATAACCGGGTGTCAGTCCGTGCCATGCGCCCATGAGGAGCATCGTAAGCGCATAGCCGAGATACGAACTTGTGCGCCGCCCCTTGAACCATTTTCCGCGCAGCGCGGCCATGCAGAAGCGCGTATAGACATAATCGCGCAGATAGGTTGACAGCGAGATGTGCCAGCGCGACCAGAAATCCTTCATGTCAAGGCTCAGGAACGGCAGGTCAAAGTTGTCCGGCTGCTCGATTCCCAGCAGATACGCCGTGCCGACGGCCATGCGGCTGTAGCCGGCAAAGTTGAAGAACATGAAAAACGTGTAGCCGTACATATAGGAAACAGTGGCCCAGAAGCCATGCTCCGGCAGGCTGGACAGCCAAAATTTCCAGATGAGGTTGCCGATGACGAAATTATAGAACGCGCCCGTCATCAGCCGCCACAGGCCGTCCCGCAGCAGCGCGCGGTATTCCTCCCCTGTGCGCATTTTGTGAAGATCGGTCTCAAACCGCCGGTACCGGTCCAGCGGGCCGGAGGACACGGATGGGAAAAAGAGTACAAAATAACTGAGATCCAATAGGTTCAGTTCTGTGATGCGCCCGTCGTAGATATCGATCAGCGGCTGCACCGCACGGAACGACAGATAACTGAGGCCCAGCATCGAAAGCGCCCGCAGGGGTTCGACCCACAAAGACAGCTTGACCAGCAGCAGCGGCAGCAGGCTCAAAGCGACCGCCAGATGAAAGACCCATGCCTTCTTTGCCCGCTTTCGCAGGTACAGATACCAGAAGGTCAGCGCTGTCTGCCAGACCCAGAACGCCGCAAGAAGCAAAAGCGCGTGCGGCGTGCGGAAAATGGCCAGCAGCATGACCGCGCAGACGAGCATGCCGCACACGCGCAGCTGCTTTCCCTTTAGACCGCATATAACCACAGGGAGCAGCACAAGCAGAAGCAGCAGAAAATAATCAAGACCGCCGAATGGGTTCATGTGCGCCCTCCTGTCGTGCCGGACGCAAGCTGTGCGGCAAGCTGTTTTTTATCGATCTTGCCGTTGGTGTTCAGCGGGAAGCTTTCAACGGCAAGAATTTTTCGCGGGATCATATAGGACGGCAGGCAGTCTGCCAGCGCAGCTTTGATGCGCCGGGCACGCTGCAAAGCGCCTTCGCCGTCCGGCTTTTCCAGCAGGACGAATGCCGTCAGCGCCGTCACGCGTCCGTCCTGCAAAACAGGCAGAACAGCGGCGCGGGCAATGTTTGGCAGCTTGACGAGGTTGTTCTCCACGTCCTCCAACTCGACCCGGAAGCCGTTGAGTTTGATCTGCCCGTCCAGACGGCCCAGATAATAGAGCATGCCGTCCTCCATACGGCACAGATCGCCTGTGCGGTAGCCGCGCAGACCGCCCTCCGTGCGGAAAAACAGGGCCTTGTTCAACTCGGAGCGTCCAAGATACCCGGGGCTGACAGCCTCGCCGATCACCAGGAGTTCGCCCGGTTCACCATCCGGTAATGCGCGGCCCTGTTCGTCGGCAATGATTGCCTGCACATTTTCAAAGGGCCTGCCGATGGGAAGCGGCGCATCCGCGTCCAGCATGGCCTGCGTGATCTCTGTGCCCGTCACAAGAACTGTCGTCTCCGTCGGCCCATAGGCGTTCACGACCGGCACGCCTGGGAATCTTCGCAGCAGTTCCGCCGCCAGTTTTTTTGTCAGTACCTCGCCGCAGAACAGGAACTGCCGCACCTGCGGCAGAAGTTCCGCACAGAATTGCTCAGAATGAATGCAGAACTCCGCAAGAGACGGCGTGGACACCCATGCGTCCGGCCTTGCCTCGCGCAGAAGCTGAAAAATCGCCTGCGGGCTTTCCAGCGTCTGCCGGTCTGCCGTCCAGAGTGTCATGCCCCGGCTGAGCGCCTCGTAAAGCGCGCAGACGGAGACATCGAACGAATAGGAAATTTCATTGAGAAACGCGCCGCCCTCCGGCAGCCGCGCAAACCACGGTTTTACGCCTGTGTGGAATGCGGCAAGATTGCCCGCTGTGATCTGCACGCCCTTGGGTGTCCCGGTCGAGCCGGAGGTGAAGAGCAGATAAGCCGTCTGCTCCGGTCGGATCCAGCCGGAGTGCGGCGCGGGCAGTGCAGGCTGCGCAAGAATCTGCGCGAGATCCTCTTCGCAGAGCGTATGCTCCGCCGAAAGACCGGAGGCGCGCAGATCGACCAGCACGGACGGCTGCGCGTCACGCAGAATCTGCGCGGCGCGGTCTGTTGGATACGTCGTATCGACAGGAATATAGCCGCGCCCGGCCTTGAGCGCGCCGAACATGCAGGCGGGAATGGCCGACTGCTTGTGGCCGTAGATCATGACCGGCCTGCCGTCGCTTGGCAGCGTGCGGCGAAGGTACGCCGCAAACGCATCCGCCATGCGGTTCAGCGCGGAAAAGCTTACCTTCTCATCATGATAGCGGATCGCAATGCGGTCCGTTTCTGCATAGTGCTCCAAAGCTTCCAGAATAAACATGCGTATGTATCCTCAATCATCCGTTGCGTCCCACTGGTGCGTCAGCGCCATGCGCGCGTCGTCGGCCATAAAATAATCGCGCGGGTTTTCCGCAAAATGTCCGCCGTACAGCGGGTCAAACCAGCATGCCGTCCCGTTCACGACCGCGCGTACCCACGCATGGTCAACCGGCTCTGGAGCGTCCGCACGCAGGAACGTGCCCTGCACGATCTGTGCTTCGCAGCCCATGCGCCGTAGCAGGACTGCTGTCAGCGCGGCCTGCGCGTCGCAGTTGCCCTTGCGCTTTTGCAGCAGTTCCAGCGCAAGTGAATTGGTCAGTTCGTCCGTAAACCCGCCGGAGGTATCGGCCAGCGTAGCGCGGTAGGTAATGCCGGTGCAGAGGAAATCATAGACCGTGCCGAGATTTGCAACAAGGTCGGCCTTCGGGTCGCATAACTCCTGCAAAAGCGCAAGAACCGCCTCGTCGAGTTCCGCATTTCCGGTTGCCTGACCGGCGGGCGTATATGGCTTGGCCGCACAAGCGGCGCAGCCAAGTGCCATCACTGCCGCCAGAAGCAGCAAAATAAGCTTTTTCATGGCATCATTCCGCACGGTGCGCGCTCGTCAGCCCGATAGCGCAGACCGTATCGCCGTCTAATTCAAAATACAGCGACGCGGGAATGGTCAGACTGTCCTGTGCGGCCAGCGCGTAGGTCATGGTGTTTCCAGCCTGCGTATACTCCGTTCCATATGCGGCCTCTACGTCTTTCCGGCTTGCGCCGATTCCGACGCCCTGCGCAGTCTGCACGTCTGCGGTGCAGTAGAGTTCCAGCAGACGGTCGGCATCGCCGTCGGGGTAGGTATAGAGAATTCGGTCGGAATAAGCATAGGTCTTGTCCATCCCCGTGTAGACGCAGGAGACAGCCTCGGAATAGGTATAATCTGTCCCAAACGCGTCAAGCAGCGCAGAAACGGACGTATCGGGCCGTACCGCAGTTCCACCCACGGTCAAGGTCAAATCAACCTCGGAAATTGTTTTTTTGCCGCAGCTGCCGAGCAGTGCGCACAGCAGCAGAGCGGTCAGAAGCAGACAGATTGTTTTTTTCATACCGCCCGTCCTCATTCCGCGTCAACGACCGTCTCAACGCCGTTTTCAAGATAGGTAAAGACGGTCACGCCGTCATAGATCCAGATCCCGTCGTCGCCCGGGCCGGAGCAGGAAGCCTCATATAGCTTCTGCTGCGGCTCGCCGAGCGCGTCCAGCAAAAGCTGCGCGTCCTGATCGACAAAGCTGAGCGCCGTCTCCAGTACGCTGGGCGTTTCCGCGTCCTCCGTCAGCGCCGGTTCTTCTGCTTCCGGCTCTGCAGGTTCCTCCGCTTCCGCAGGTGTCTGCACCTCGGGTGCGGGCTCCGGTTCCTGTGCAGGCTGCTCGTCAGCAACGGGGGATACCTCCTGTACAGGGGGCTGCGCAGACTCCGGCTTTTCGCCGCAGGCGGTCAGGACTGCCGCTGCAGCCAGCAGCAGGCAGATCAGCAGCATACTCGTAAGCTTCTTTTTCACAGTTCTTTCTCTCTCCTTCTGCGCGGCCGTCAGTGCTTCAGATAGCGGGCGGGCGCGGATTCATATGTCACCTGCCAGGCGCTGTGCGTCTCGTTGCTGATGCCGGCGCGCAGGTTATAGTTTTCGATCTGCGGGTCAAAGAGGAAAGTCTCGCCGTCCAGTTCGATCTCGACCCAGCCGTGTGCGATGGGGTACCAGTTCCAGCTGTAACCGCATTCGCCGACAATGGGCGAGGCCAGATAGCCGAGCTTTCTTGCAAGCAAACAGAACACGGCGGCGAAGTTATAGCAGTCGCCCTTGCCGGTCGAAAGGATCTTGTCGGCAAATTCCAGCTGTTTGTCGTAAGGGATCGTTTTGACCTCCGGACCGTAGGCCGGGTTCCGGCCCAAATACCGCAGCGCCCGGACAGCCTCATAGCAGGCATGCAGGCATTCTTCCTGTGTCATGTCCTCTGTGGTGCAGGCGGCGATGAAACCATCCAGCTTTTCATCCAGTTCGGTATTTCCGGTCGTATAGAAGCCGTTTTCGTCGTACCGGTACTCGTCGAAGGCGCAGTTCCGGCGCAGAAGGCCGTCCGCCCGGACGAAGACAGCGTGTCCTTCGAGATAATGCGGGGCATAGTCGGCTAAAATCCGGCCCGATTCGTCGCAGCGGTAATAGCGGCGGTTCTGCTCATCCAGGAAGCCCGTTCCGCGTACGACGCGGCCATCGGCGTCTACAAAGAACCCGCTCGTACCGGACAGATGGATGCCCGGCGTAAACGAAAGCGCATCCAGCGCGTCCGCGCGGTAATGCTCCTGCTCATCTGCATCGTCCAGATAATAGTCATGCGGCAGAACGGCCTCGACCAGATCGGCATAGTCTGCCCGATCCTCCGGCACATCCAGCAGTAAGGAGCGGTGGACGCCGTTAATCGCTTCCGTGTCCGGTTTCCGGCCCAGTGCGCGGTTGACCAGCACCGCCACCTGTGCGCGCGTGATCGGGGCAGGCGCAGGCACATCTTCTGCCTGCGCGCCATCCGGCATCAGCGCCTGCGCAGCCTGTAAAAGAGCGGGTGAAGCGGACTGCTCCGTCTGGCCGAGCGCGGCGAGAAGCGCCGTCAGGAACGTGTCCGGCATGACGGATGCACTGGGGAAGAAGCATGTTTGTCCCTCCTCCTGCGGCAGATATCCGCCCATGGTGCTGACCGCCTCATAATACCAATACTCCGGCAGGACATCATCATATTGTGCAGGCTCCGCGCTGCGGGGCGCGTCCTGCGTCAGATTGTACAGAAGCTGCGCGCAATCCGCGCGGCGCAGCGGCTCGTCCGGCCTGAAAAAGCCGTCGGACGCCGCCATATAATTCTGATGAACGTGATACTCCGGCTCCGGTTCCGGTTCAGGCTCCGGCGAGGACATCGCCTGTACCACCGGCTCCTGCATGCCCAAAGCCTCCGGCTCCGCTGCGCTCTGGCAGCCGCATAAAATTGTGCACAAAAACACGCACAGCAGCGCGGCCCATACGCCTCTTTGCCTTCGTCCGCCAGGACGGGGATTCATTCTCGTCCGTTTCTCCATTTCTCCAACTACCCGTCTTTTTTAGTTTCATGCACGCTCTGCATGGTGGAAACATCAAAAACTGGTATAAATTATACACCAATATCCATTATAATCTATCCCACCGTCAAATGCAAGACGGCAGGAGGGGGAATTGTGCAAATCATGGCAGCCCGGCGCGGCATAAACGAATCCCCCGCCTCACGGCGGGGGAACTGTTCGTTATCTGCTGTTTACAGGTGCAGCACGCGGTCACGGATTTCCTGCGTCCGGCCCTGGTTCCAATACTGGGTGCCAATGTAGCCGCAGGTGCGGCGGGCGACGTTCATCTTGGACTGGTCGGTGTTGCCGCACTGCGGGCAGACCCAGATCAGCTTGCCGTCCGCGTCTTCCTTGATTTCAATCTCGCCGTCGAAGCCGCAGACCTGACAGTAATCAGACTTCGTGTTGAGTTCGGCGTACATGATGTGGTCATAGATAAATTTCATGACCTCCAGCACAGCGTCGAGGTTCTGCTGCATGTTCGGGACCTCGACATAGCTGATCGCGCCGCCGGGCGAGAGAGCCTGGAACTGCGACTCAAAGGCCAGCTTGTCAAAGGCGTTGATATGTTCGGTCACATGGATGTGATAGGAATTTGTAATATAGTTCTTATCCGTGATGCCCGGAACGATGCCGAAGCGCTTCTGCAGACATTTGGCGAATTTATATGTCGTGGACTCCAGCGGCGTACCGTAGAGCGAGAAATCGATGTCCGTCTCGGCCTTCCACTTGGCGCACGCGTCGTTGAGGTGGTGCATGATATCGAGTGCGAACGGCGTCGCGGCCGGGTCGGTGTGGGACTTGCCGGTCATGTACTTGACGCACTCATAAAGCCCCGCGTAGCCGAGAGAGATGGTCGAATAGCCGCCGTAGAGCAGCTTGTCGATGGGCTCACCCTTTTTGAGCCGGGCCAGCGCGCCATACTGCCAGAGAATCGGCGCAGCGTCGGAAAGCGTACCCTTGAGCCGGTTGTGGCGGCACATGAGCGCACGGTAGCACAGGTCAAGCCGGTCGTCAAAAATTTTCCAGAACTTATCCAGTCCGCCGCCGGACGACAGCGCGATATCAACCAGATTGATCGTCACGACGCCCTGATTGAAGCGGCCGTAATACTTGGGCTTGCCCGGTTCATAATTGCCGGCGTTTGCGACATTGTTCCAGCCGGTGCCGGAGCGGTCGGGCGTCAGGAAGCTGCGGCAGCCCATGCAGGTGTACACGTCGCCGTGGCCCGGCGTTTCGCCCTTGGAAAGCTTGAGTTCGCGCATCTTTTTTTCCGAGATGTAATCCGGAACCATCCGCTTGGCCGTGCAGCGCGCGGCCAGCTTCGTCAGTTCCCAATAGGGGCTGTCTTCCGTAATATTGTCCTCTTCGAGCACATAGATGAGCTTCGGGAAGGCCGGAGTGATCCACACGCCCTTTTCGTTCTTGACGCCCTCAATGCGCTGGCGGAGTGTTTCTTCGATGATGATAGCAAGGTCTTTGCGCTCCTGCTCCGTTCTGGCCTCGCCGAGATACATGAAGACGGTGATGAACGGGGCCTGCCCGTTGGTGGTCATGAGCGTGACAACCTGATACTGGATGGTCTGGACGCCACGGCGGATCTCGTCGCGCAGGCGTGTCTCAACGACGTTGGTGATGGTTTCTTCCGAGGGCTGCACACCGAAGGACTTGATCTCCTCGAGCACGGAGCGGCGGATCTTCTGCCGGGAAATATCGACGAACGGAGCCAGATGTGTCAGGGAAATGGACTGGCCGCCATACTGGTTCGAGGCGATCTGCGCGATGATTTGGGTTGCAATGTTGCAGGCCGTGGAGAAGCTGTGCGGCTTTTCAATCAGCGTGCCGGAAATGACTGTACCGTTCTGGAGCATGTCCTCCAGATTGACCAGATCGCAGTTGTGCATGTGCTGGGCGAAATAATCCGCGTCGTGGAAGTGGATGATGCCCTCGTTGTGCGCGTCAACGATGTCCTGCGGCAGCAGCACGCGGGCCGTCAGATCCTTCGACACCTCGCCCGCCATATAGTCGCGCTGGACGGCGTTGACGGTGGGGTTTTTGTTGGAGTTCTCCTGCTTGACCTCCTCGTTGTTCGACTCGATCAGGGACAGGATCTTCTCGTCCGTCGTGTTGGACTTGCGCACAAGCGTGCGGGTATAGCGGTATGTAATATAGTTCTTGGCAACCTCAAATGCGCCGTGGGCCATGATCTGATTTTCGACCAGATCCTGAATTTCCTCGACGGACAGCGCGCGGTTCATGGACAGGCAGTTGTTTTCCACGCTCTCGGCGATGCGGCGGATCTGCATCGGCGTCAGCCGTTCGTCCTCCGGGACGACGTTGTTAGCCTTGGTTACGGCTGCGATGATCTTGACGATATCGAACGTTGCTTCCGAGCCGTTGCGTTTGATGATCTTCATGCTGGTTCCTCACTTTCTATTTGTACGCGCGTAAAAAAACGCGCGGGGACAGGCTTTGCGTGCAGCACATCCCGTGCGGTGCAGTCATAACTATACTGGATATTGTGCCCGATGTCAAGAGCCTGTCTCTATATTTTGTGGATATCGAAAACAAATAATACCGTGAAACACAATATCTTGTGTTTCACGGTATCTGCACATATAAAATCTCTGATACTGCTGCGTCTACTGGTTCTCCCGGTATCTGGCGAGGAACTGTCTTGTGCGCTCGGCCTGCGGGTTTTCAATCACATCGCGCGCCGGGCCCTGCTCGACGATCACGCCGCCGTCCATGAAGATCACGCGGCCTGCGACATCGCGGGCAAACGCCATTTCGTGTGTGACGATGATCATCGTCATGTGCTGCTCGGAAAGCGAGCGGATGACCTTCAAAACCTCCCCGGTCAACTCGGGGTCGAGCGCCGAGGTTGGCTCATCAAAGCAGAGAATATCCGGCTGCAAGGCCAGCGCCCGCGCGATGGCCACACGCTGCTGCTGACCGCCGGAAAGCTGATGCGGATAGAGATCCATCTTTTCCTTCAGCCCGACCTGCGTCAAAAGTTCCTCTGCACGGGCGGCAATCTGTGCGTGGACCTGTTTTTTTCGCGTTTTGTAATCCGGCTGCTCCTTTGCCAGCAGTTCGCTTGCCAGCATGACATTCTGCCGGGCCGTATACTGCGGGAACAAGTTGAAATTCTGGAACACGAGGCCGAAGTGCAGCCGCTTGCGGCGGATTTCGCGCTCCTTCTGCGTATTGGGGTCGGCGTCGTCGAAGAGCGTTTCATCGTTCACCACGATCTGTCCCTCGTCGGGGACGGTCAGGAAATTGAGGCAGCGCAGCAGCGTCGTTTTGCCGCTGCCGGACGAGCCGATAATGGCGACCGTCTCGCCCTTTTCGAGCGAGAAATCGACGCCCTTCAGGACGACGGTATCCTTGTCGAAGCTTTTTTTCAGGTTTCTGACTTCCAGAACAGACATACTGCCGCCTCCTTACGCCTTGAAATAGTCCAGCCTTTTCTCCAGCGCGTCAAGCAGCAGCTGCAAAACGCCGGAGAACAGCAGATAATAAATGCCAGTGAAGAACAGGGGCCAGATTGCGCCGGAAATGCCCTGCGAGCCCTTTAAAAATGCCTGACCGGCCCAGATGATCTCCTGCAGGGCGATGATGCGGGACAGGGATGTATCCTTGACCAGCGTGATGATCTCGTTGGACATGGGCGGCACGATGCGCTTGACCATCTGCAGAAGCGTGACCTTGAAGAAGATCTGCCGGTTCGTCATGCCGAGCACCTGCCCGGCCTCCTGCTGGCCCTTGGGGACGCCCTGGATGCCGCCGCGGAAAATCTCGGAGAAATAGCACGCGTAATTGAAAATGAACGCGATGGAGGACGCGAGGAAGCGCCCAGCCTCGCCGCCGCCCCAGATGTTTTTGCCCATCACAAGGCCGGGGAAATAATAAAACACCAGCAGCTGCAGCATCAGCGGCGTGCCGCGCACGACCCAAATGATAAAGCGCACGATGATCCGGATGGGCTTGAAGTCCACATAGCACCAGATCTGGAACCGCTGCCACCACGTCAGTTTCGTGTTTTTGGGCAGATTTTTAAGATGCGGGCGCAGAAAGCCGAGCGGAGCCCAGCTGCTCATAGAGCCGAAGGAAATGATCAGGCCCAGCGGGATCGCGCCGATGAGCGTCACGAAAAACAGCTTGAGCGTCTGTAAAAAGCCAATATTCAGCGCCTGAAATACAATGGGGAACTGTTCGGAAAAAGTCGTCATGGTATGTACCGCCTGTCGTTATTCTGGACACGGCGGTTTCCCCGGCGGATCTGCCGCCGGGGAAACCGTTGTCTATCTTACTGGAAAAGGAGTGCTGTGTCAATCACTTCTGTTCGATGACGGCAGCCTGTACGCCGTAAGTCTCTGCGATCTTCAGTATGGAGCCGTCGGCATAGCTTGCTTTGAAGAAGTCATTCAGCTTCTGGACAAGGTCGGAACCCTTGCGGAAGCCGACGCCGTACTCCTCGGAGTTCAGGCCGCAGGTGTAGGTGAGGTTCGCGTAGCCCGTGCCTTCGCCGACCATGGCGGCAGCCATGAGAGAGTCGATGACGGCGGCGTCGGACGTCCCGGCGGCGACCTCCATCAGCGCGTCGGACTGGGCGGAGACGGGCGTGACGCTGTAGCCGAGGGCGTTCAGCTCAGCCTCACCGGCGGAGCCGGCTTCGGCGGCAAAGGTCAGATCCTTGACGGATTCGACGGTCTGATAGTCGGCGGCCTTATCAGCCGGGACGATCACGACCTGCGCGTTGTTGCAGTAGGCGTTGGAGCACGCCATGGCGCTTGTGACCTCGGACGTGAGCGTCATGCCGTTCCAGACGCAGTCGATGGTCTTGCTGTCGAGCTCCAGAACCTTGTTGTCCCAGACGATCTCGACGAATTCCACCTTGACGCCGAGGGAATCGGCAAAGGCCTTGGCCAGATCGGCGTCAAAGCCAATCCATTCGCCGGATTCGTTCTGGTAGTCCATCGGGGCAAAATCGGTAATGCCGACCACGAGCGTGCCCTTGTCCTGAATGTAGGCAAGATCGGATTCCTCGGCGGGTTTGGACGCACAGGCTGCCATGGACAGAACCATCAGCACAGCCAGCAGCAGAGCGGTCATCTTTTTCATTTTCTGTTCCTCCTGAAAGTATTGGATGGGGTGTCGCTTTGTTTATCGTGCTAATAATTTACCATACTGATTCGCTAATGTAAAGAATCAAAAATGCAAAAAGAAAAGCTGCCCGGAATCTGCGGAATTGTGAAAATTCGACAAGCAAGCTTTCTACACAGCGCACCGGGGCGGAGCGGCTCCGCAGCAGGAGGCGGCAGCTTTTATTTAAAAGTCGATGCCGGTCACATCCGTAACGCTTCTTTGCTGCGAACGGCTTGTGACCGGCATGGATTTCTACAAACTGTATGTCCGGAAGCGTGTCATGCTTCCTCACGGTACGCCTTCAATCCGGCGCGGCCTTCTTCGGTGACGGGCTTGAGCCAGCGCATGGACTTAAAATGGATCAGGCACAAAATGCTCTTCGGAATATCCTCGCCCAGATACGCGAGAATCACGACGCCGAGGAACGACAGGTGCAGCACCCGCGCGCTCAGCAGTGCCAGCGGGATGGCGACGACCCAGAGACTTGCAAGGTCGAAGATCATGCCTGTCAGCGTATCGCCGCCGGAGCGGAACACGCCTACGACCTGCACATAGGAGATATTGCGGAAGCAGTATTCCAGCGAACAGAAGATCGTCACGGCGTAGGCTGTCGAGATAGTCGTGGCCGAAAGATTGTCGCCCATGGCGAACAGGGAGACGAGCGGGTGCCGCGCGGCGATCATCGTCAGGCCCACAACAAGGCCCATCAGCGGCACCAGCACGGAAAAGCGCCGGGCGTCGGCAACGCCGCGCCGGATTTTGCCGCTGCCGATAGACTTGCCGACCATGATGACACAGGCGTTGCCGAGGCCGACATAGAACGCAAAAGCAAGTTCAGAAAACGTCTTGAAGATGGTCATGCCCGCATAATATTCATAGCCCATGTTGGCGTAAATGCGGTTAAGCGTGAGCATACCGAGTGCCCACAGACCTTCGTTCGACATGACGGGCAGCGCGCGGGCACAGAACTCACCCAGCTGCTTCCACGAAAACGTGAACAACTCCCGCACCGGACCCATCAGCAGGTTTTTCTCAAACGCTGAGAAAATCAGAATCAGCACCGGGCCCAGCCACGACGAAATGCACGTCGCAATGGCTGCACCCTCTACGCCGAGTTTCGGCAGGCCGAACGCGCCGAAGATCAGGCCATAGTCCGCAAAGGCGTTGGCGATGGTCGTGACGATAGAGACATAGAGCGGCAGGCGGACGCGCTCTGTACCGCGCAGGACGTTGGACAGCAGATATGTCAGTGCGACAGCAGGGTAGGAGAAACAGACGATGCGAAGATACCGGCAGCCCGTCTCTATGACGGCAGGCTCCTGATTGAACAGGCCGATGACCCATGCGGGCGCCGCCAGCGCGACGGCCAGAAAACAGAGCGAGACGAACATCGCCAACATGAGTCCAATACCCATCACGCGCCGGATTCCCTTGAGATCCTTGACACCCCAATACTGCGAGATGAACACGCTCATGCCGGAGCAAAGGCCGAAGCCCAGAAGGCCGCACAGCCAGCCCCACTGAGCCGCCATACCGACGGCGGAGAGCGTCACGTCGCCCAGCTGTGATACCATCAGCGTGTCAACCAGCTGGAACGAACTTGTCAATACGTTTTGCAGCGCGACCGGGACCGCCAGCTTCACGGTCACGCGCCAGAAGGGCTTATCGCCCAGATAATCAGTTAGTTTCATAAGAAAAAATACTCCGGTAAAAAGACAAATAGGCAAAGATGTGGGGATGCTGCCTTACGGCAGTATCCCCACGAAGTTTTTCAGGTGGCGCAGGACACCTCGTCAGAAGAAAGCCTTTCGGAACGCATCCTTGCAAAGCAGGGATGCTAATCCTGTCGGCTTCCTTCTTCCGCTCCAAAACGCAAGCGAAACTCGCGTTTTGGCTTTGACGGAGTGCGTAGGGGCCGATGCCCACATCGGCCCGCGCAGAATGCACTGTTTTTACGGTAATCTGCGGCGAATTCGCAACTTCCCAACGGGCCGATGTGGGCATCGGCCCCTACAATAAACGAGGGAAGTGCATACAAAAGGGGCTTACGCCATACCAGCGGTGATGATGGCCATCTTGTAGACCTCGTCGGCATTGCAGCCGCGGGAGAGGTCGTTGATGGGGGCGTTCAGGCCCTGCAGGATGGGGCCGTAAGCCTCGAAGCCGCCGAGGCGCTGGGCAATCTTGTAGCCAATGTTGCCAGCCTCAATGCACGGGAAAATAAAGGTGTTGGCATAGCCTGCTACCTTGCTGCCGGGGAACTTCAGCTGGCCGACGACCGGGGAAACAGCCGCGTCAAACTGCATTTCGCCGTCGATTGCCAGTTCGGGCGCGAGCTTCTGCGCTTCGATGGTGGCATCGTGGCTGAGTTGGACCGTACCGCCCTTGCCGGAGCCCTTCGTCGAGAAGGACAGCAGCGCGACCTTCGGGTCGATGCCGAAGAACTCTGCCGTGCGGGCGGACTCGACTGCGACCTCAGCCAGCTTCTGTGCGGCCGTGAAGGTCACTTCGCCGGTTGCCTTGTCAACGGTATCCTGATAGTCGATGTTGATGGCGCAGTCGCCCATGCAGTACTTTTCGTCGTTGCCGTCCTTGTCCTTGCGGAAGAGGATGAAGGAAGAGGACACCAGATGCGCGCCTTTCTTCGTCTTGACCAGCTGCAGCGCCGGACGGACGGTATCGGCGGTGGAATAGGTCGCGCCGCCGAGCAGTGCGTCGGCCTTGCCCATCTTGACAAGCATGGTGCCGAAATAATTGCCCTTGGCGAGTGCCTTGCGGCAGTCTTCCTCAGACATCTTGCCCTTGCGCAGTTCGACCATCTTCTGAACCATTTCGTCCATGCCGGCATAGGTTGCCGGGTCGATGATCTCGGCCTTTGCAATGTCGAAGCCGCCCTTTTCTGCTGCGGCCTTAACCTCGTCAACATTGCCGATGAGAATGACGTTCATCAGATCGTCCTTGATGAGGCGGTCTGCCGCTTCGAGAATACGGGCGTCAGGGCCTTCGGTAAAGACGATGGTGCGGCGGGTTGCCTTCAATGCGTCGATCAGCTTTGTAAACATGGTATATTACCTCCATTATGCGGTTTTCCGCTGTTATCTAGCCTCCAGTATACAACGAAATCCAGCATAAAACAACACCTCAGGCAAAAAAATTCCGTCTATTTGGAACTGTGCACCGGGATGGTGATTTCGGTCACGAATTTTTCAGGGTCGCTGGTCAGGCCGTAGTCGATCATTGTGATCTCGCGGGAAAAGCCCGCCGGGGTCAGAGCGTGCGCATCGATGTACGCAAGCAGACGCGCATACGTTCCGGTGCTTGCAGATGGCTGCCCCGGAAGCGGACGCGCACGCACTGGCTCCGTTCCAACTCCGTCACGTTGCCCTCGAAGGTGTCCTCCTTCTCAAGCGCAGGGAACATTCCGTCGTGCCCGCAGATGCGCCTCAGACACGCTCACGCCGACCTTGCCGAGAAAAATCAGCGCCTCTGCCTGCCGCTGCGCAAGCTGGATGGTCGGCAGTTCCAACTCGCTGCAATCCGTGATGCGCAGCGTCTGGCCGATCCAGAACAGGCGGCAGGGCTCGCTTTCAATCTGTTCGATCTGTCTCAACGGCGGTGCGCGCGTGATCTTTTGCGCCTACAGACTGCGCGATGGATACCGTCGTGCCCATTGCAAGCCCCACGATCATCACGGTCAGCATGTGCATCACCTGCGAGCCGACGGACACTGCCGTTGTTGCCTCCACGCCTGCGTACTGTCCGATGATGAACAGATCAGCCATGCCCATAGAGTGTCTGCAGAAAATAAGACAGCAGATACGGCAGCGAAAACCGCACGACGTTCTTTAAAACGCTTCCTCTTGTCAGATCCAGTTCCATGATAACGGCCCCCTTTTGCCGCACATTATAAACGTTGCAGCTATTGCAAAGTCAAGCTTTTTTTGCAGAAAGGGTTTACTTTTTCCCGGTTATCACATATAATATATGGCGTTTGCGCCGCTTCCCGGCGCGAGTATGTCTCAAACGAGGTGCGGTATGCAGCGCAGTCATCATTTTCACGGGCAGATGTCCGATACCTTCCGCGCGGCGGTCTTTGTTACGCTCTCCGGCGGCTTTCAGGACGCCTATACCTATATCAGCCGCGGTCAGGTCTTCGCCAACGCGCAGACCGGCAACATCGTGCTTCTGAGCGCAGCGCTCCTGCGGGGCGACTGGGCCGTGTGCCTGAAATATCTCATTCCGATTTTGTCCTTCGTGCTCGGGACAATGGCGGCGGAGTTCATCCACATCCGGTTCCGCAATTTCCGGCAGCTGCACTGGCGGCAGCTGGTGCTATTGCAGGAGATCGTGTTTTTGTGCGCCGTCGGCTTCCTGCCGCACACGCTCGACCCGCTGGCAAACGCACTTGTCTCGTTCGTATGTGCCATGCAGGTGCATACCTTCCATAAAATCCACGGCCATGTCTATGCCAGTACCATGTGCATCGGCAATCTCCGCTGTGCGGCGGAGGCGTTGGGCGAATATCTGCGCGGCCATAACCGCGCATCGCTCGACGCGGCAAAGACCTATTTCGGCGTCATTCTCGTCTTCGCCGCAGGCGCAGGCCTCGGCAGTCTCGTGACGGAGTTCACTGACATCCGCGCCATCTGGGTCTGCTGCGGATTGCTGCTCATCAGCTTCATCCTCATGTTCATCCGCGACGATCGGGAGGCATGAACGCGTGCGCACATCGAAGCCTTCCTCCGGGGATGCCTTGGGGCGCTCCCGCGCCCGTGCTTCATACAAAACCGGCCCGCTGCGTTCTTTGCAGCGGGCCGGACTTTTTACAGAACCTTCCCCAGAAAATCCTGCAAGCGCGGATTTTGCGGGTGCTCAAAGATCTGCTCAGGGGTTCCCTGCTCGACGAGTTTACCGTCGGCCATGAACAGCACGCGGCTGCCGACCTCACGGGCAAAGCCCATCTCGTGCGTGACGACGACCATTGTCATGCCGTCGTGCGCCAACTCCTTCATGACCTCCAGAACCTCTCCGACCATCTCCGGGTCGAGCGCGCTTGTCGGCTCATCGAAGAGCATGACCTCCGGCTCCATCATAAGCGCGCGGACAATGGCCACGCGCTGCTTCTGTCCGCCGGACAGCTGCGCGGGGTACGCATTTCCTCGGTCGCCGAGGCCGACGCGCTGCAAAAGCTTCAGCGCCTGCGCGTCCGCCGCCTCCTGCGATTTATGCAGGAGTTTCACGGGCGCGAGAGTCATGTTTCGCAGGATGGTCATGTGCGGGAAAAGATTGAAATGCTGGAACACCATGCCCATCTTCTGCCGATGGAGGTTGATGTTGCAGCTTTTGTCAGTGATATCGACGCCATTGAACAAAATCTGCCCACCCGTCGGGACCTCCAGCAGATTGAGGCATCGCAGAAATGTGGACTTACCAGAGCCGGACGGGCCGATTACGACGACAACCTCGCCCCGCTTGATATCGACCGAAACGCCGTCGAGCGCCTTGATGGCGGACGCGCCGGTAAAATGCTTTTTCAGGTCATGGACCTGAATCAGAACGTCAGTGGTCACTGCTGCGCAGCCTCCTTTCCAGCTTGCTTACCAGATGCGAGAAGAACACAACCATGATGAGGTACAGAGCCGCGACGATCAACAGCGGCATAGCCTGAATGTAGGTCTGCGAACGGATGATCTCGCCGCCCTTGGTCAGATCGTTGACGGCCACATAGCAGGCGACAGACGTTTCCTTCAGCAGCACGATAAACTCATTCGCCAGCGCGGGCAGCACGTTTTTGAGCGCCTGCGGGATGATGATATAGAGCATCGTCTGCGCAAAGTTGAGGCCGAGCGACCGGCCTGCCTCATTCTGTCCTTCATCGACAGCCATGATGCCGCCGCGGATGATCTCGGCGACGTAAGCGCCGGAGTTGATGCCGAATGTCAGCATGGCGACGGGCGTACCGTTGCGCGCGGTGGAGAAGACGACGAAGAACATGATGAGAATCTGGATCATTGCAGGTGTACCGCGGATGACGGTCAGATACACTTTGCAGAGCCAGTTTGCGATGTTCAGAAGCGTCCGGCCGGGGCCGGGACGCATGGTTTCATGCGTCTTGTCGTGCGTCGAGCGGATAATGGCGACGATCGTGCCGATCAGGATACCGAGCAGCACGGCGGCCAGCGCGATCTGGAGCGTATTGCCCAGACCCTTTACGATATATTTCCAGCGATCTTTGGTGATGAAGCAGGTGACAAAGTCCTTGGCGACCTTTGCAATCCATGTCCGAAACCATTCTGTCATGGGCGAAGCGCTCCCTCTTTTCTATAAAGTCGTATTGCGCGAAGCAGCGGGGCGGAGCATCGCTCCGTCCCGTTGCGAAGATACAGATTGAATTTTTATTTGCCGATGTACTTGTCAACGATGGACTGCAGCGTGCCGTCGGCGGTCAATTCGGACAGTGCCTTGTTGACCTTCTCCAGCAGGTCGGTGTTTTCCTTGGCGATGGCAATGGCATAATCCTCAACGGCATATTCGGTGTCGAGGATGTGCAGGCCTTCGTTGGCCGCGACCAGCGCCTTCGCAGGCTCATTGTCGAGAATGACGCAGTCAACCTGCCCGTTCTTCAGGGCTTCGACGGCGTCGGTCGTCTTGCCGAAGGACTTGACGGTGCCAAGACCGGCGTCTTCAATGTCGGACGTGGCATAGATAAAGCCCGTGGTGCCTGCCTGCGTGCCGACGACAGTGCTGGCGCCGTCCGCGAACAGATCATCGACCGAGGTGATGGGACTGTCGTCCTTGACGATGACGACCTGCACGCCTGTGGCGTAGGAATCGGAGAAGTTGACCTGTTCTTTGCGCTCGTCCGTTACGGTCATACCGGCCATGCCCATGTCATACTTGCCGGTCTGGATGCCGGGGATGATGGAGTCGAACGCGATGTCGGTGACTTCCAGTTCCATGCCAAGCTTTTCGGCGATGGCCTGCGCGACTTCCACATCGATGCCGACGATGGCGTCGCCGTCATAGTATTCATACGGCGGGAAGGTGGCCTCAGTCGCCATGGTCAGCTTGGCGGAGGCGGTCTCTTCGGCCTTAGAGGTGGAAGCGCAGGCCGCAAGGCTCAGCGCCATAATGGCTGCAAGCAGCAGTGCAAGATACTTTTTCATATTCAGTTCCTCCTGTGACGCGCTGTGCGTCGTCTGTGTTATTTTGTATGCTCATAATTATACACACGAAGCGCATAATGTCAAGGGAAAATGAATAAAAAACCATACAACTCTATTGGGATGTGTGTTCTTAAAAGCGGCAGATTGCACAATTTCGCAAAAAAGCGTGCGCATGCACAAAAATAAATATGCAAGCGTCCTGTATATATACAGAACGCCTGCATCAAATTCCCGGCCTTACAGTTCCGAGAGCATATAGAGCATTTTTGCGACCTCCGCGCGCGTGACCTTGCCGGTGGGGTTCAGCTTGCCCTTTGAGCCGCTGATGATCTTCTGCTGCGCCATCTGCGCAAGTGCAGTTTTTGCCCAGTCAGCAATCTTTCCGCTGTCGGAGAAAGCGGAGAGCGTGTTAAGATCAGCTTCGGGGAAGTCCTTTGTGCGCGAGAGGATCGTCATGGCCTCCTGACGTGAAATTGTCGCGCCGGGCTTAGCCAGAAGCTGGCCGTTTGTTTTGGAACCCGTGAGATAGCCGAGTGAATAGGCCGCCTGCATTGCGGATTTTGCCCAGTCTGCGATCGAACTGCTGTCGGAGAACGGGAGCGAAACGGTCTGATACGCGCTCAGATCCGTGCCGAGATAGCGCATCATGGCGACGATGAACTCCTGCCGCGTCATGCTGGCATCGGGGCGGTAATAGAGTTTGCCGTCCTTTGTGGAGCCCTGTAGCGTGCCTGCATAATAGAGGTCCGTGATGTAGCTTTCGGCCCAGTGGCCTTTTGTGTCGGCAAACGGCTGCGAAGAGCCGACCGTGACCTTGAGGGCAAACGACGTTTCCCCATAGGAGACGGTGATCGTGCCGTTCAGGTCCGAACCGGTCTTGGCAGCGGCGAAGACACCACTTTCGTCGATCTCTCCAATTCCGCCCGTCACGGCCCAACTAAAGCTTTCATCGGCGGAATAGACCTGATTGCCGTAGTACCATGCCGTTGCCGTCAGGTCTGTCTTGCTGCCGCCCGCCACATGCAGCGCCGTCAGCGGCGTGTTCTTGCCTTCGTGCTTGATGGTGATGGAGGTCGGTGCGGTGGGGATTGTAAATGTCGCGTTTGCGCGCAGGCTGCCTGTCGTTGCGGTGACAGTCGCTGCGCCGCGTGCGCCGGGCTCGACCGTCACGGTGCTGCCAGAGGTCTGCGTGACGTTTGTGCCGCCGAAGGTCACGTTTGTCGGAACGGCAGCTGCCATGTAGCTGCTGTCAGCAGCCTTGACGGTCAGACTGATCTTTGCGCCAGGCAGTGCGTAGCCGCCGAAGGGATACAGATACAGCTTCGAGGCCGTGCCCGCGTCCTGCTTCTGACGAACGAGGAAGATGAAGTTCGCGCATTCGCGCAGTTTGCCGTCAGACGGCACGTTCGCCGTCGCACCGGAGGCGTAGCCGGGGTAGGTGACGCCTGCGGCGGTCGAGCCGCCGCCGTCGAGGTTCAGCGCTGTCCGGCAGCCGAGCGCAAGCATCCGCTCGGCAAGCTGCGCAAGCGTCAGTCCGTCGGAATTGCCTGCCTCGTCGCAGGTATACAGAATGAGCGAGCCGTCGTTCGTGACGCCGATGGCCGTGCGGGCGGCCATTTTCTTTGCGGAATCGAGCGTAAAGTCCGTGCAGACATGCCCGTTTTCAACGAGCATGTCGCCGCCGCCGCAGGCGGAGGTCACATTCTCCCAGCCGGAGGCGCATGTAACCTGGATCGTCATCTGCTGGCCCATGACCATGCCCTTGAGCGCGGCAAGTGCGCTTTTATAGGCGGTGTCGTTTGCAATGGCAAGCAGGAAGCCGTCCTCCGGAATGGAACAGGACTTTGTATCCTCCACCATGCCGATGACCTCAACGGTCAGCGACTGCCCGAGACGCAGTTCTGCCGCGCGGGAACCGACCGGGCGGACGATGACGTGATAACCATCGATGGTATTCTTGGTGCGGGTGTCGTAGTCCTGCGAATACAGGAGCACGCCGTTCTGCACCGTCATGGCCTTATTATAGTTGAGCACCAGCGGTGTATCCGCGCCGTAGTCCAGCGTGACGGCGACGGTCGGGTCGCCGATGAGCGCGGAGCCATCGGACAGAAAGCCGACCGCATTGGCCGAGCCACCGGAACGCAGAATGCTGTTTGTAATGACGATGCCGTAGGGGATGCCGGTCGAGCGGTCGAAGAACGAGCCGTTGATTCCCGCGACCATGCTGTAGCCCTGTTCCTCAAGTGTCTTGATGGTCTTGTTCATGGGGCTGGTGCCATAGAGCGTCGTGCCGAAGGCGACGACGGGACGCACCTGCGCCTCTTTTTTATAGGTAAAGATGTTCTCGTGCAGATTGGTCTGCTTGCCGGAATCGGAGGTGACAGCCTGGGTGCTGTATGTATAGACGGTTCCGTCTGCCACATTCAGAGAATTGCTCCCGACAGACTCTGCCGCAGCCAGAACCGGCACGGCCAGCAGCGCCAGCGTCAGTATCGATGCAGCGATCTGCTTCAGCTTGTTTTTCATGGTTTGAGGCTCCTTTCGAGGGGAAAATGAGAGTAAAAGGGGATGAGCATTATGTTAACATGAAGCGGGAAAAAAGTAAAGAGCGCGAGAAGGAGAAATATTTTCTGCGCTGTGCACGAAGCCTCTTATCCTCTGCGCCCGTTTCCTCCTCTTTCCCGCCGAACCGCTTCGCTGGGGTTGCCGGGAATGCTTGCCCATCGGGCGGACAGCATGATTGTCCCTGCGGGGTAAGTGCATATCGCGCTTAAGCAGACTTTTTTGAAGTGCTGTCAAGGAAAAACACTTGACAGCCAAGACAAAATCCTGTATAGTATACCGGAACGATTGATCTGGAGGTCTTGCCATGCGGTCCGATGCGCTCACCATGACGCTGCTGTATGACTATTATGGCGAACTGCTCACTGAAAAGCAGCGCGGATTATTTGACCTCTATTATAATCAGGATTATTCTCTCAGCGAGATCGCATCCGCAGCCGGGATCAGCCGGCAGGGCGTCCACGATACGCTTGCCCGCGCCGAAGAACTGCTCGAGGGCTATGAGCGATCGCTTGGCTGCATCGCGCGTGACCGGCTGCTGCAAAAAGCACTGGACACAATCACACAGAATGCGCAGGCGCTTGCGTCCGTCCCGGAGGCTGCGCCGCAGGCCGGCGCGATCCTGCGCGCCGTGCGGGAGATAAAGGAGTAATACATGGCATTTGAAGGCTTAACTGAAAAACTCTCGAATGCGTTCAAAAAGCTGCGCGGCAAGGGCCGCCTGTCTGAGTCCGACGTCAAGGAATCCATGCGCGAGATCCGTCTGGCGCTGCTCGAGGCCGACGTCAACTACAAGGTCGTCAAGGACTTCATCAAAAAGACAACCGAGCGCTGTGTTGGTGCGGACGTACTCGAAAGCCTCACGCCCGCGCAGATGATCGTCAAGATCGTCAATGAGGAACTGACCGCGCTCATGGGCAGCGAGAACCAGAAGATCAAGATCGCGTCCCAGCCGCCGACCGTCGTGATGCTGGTCGGCCTGCAGGGCGCAGGCAAGACGACCAACGGCGCGAAGCTGGCAGGTCTGTTCAAAAAGCAGAATAAAAACCCGCTGCTCGCGGCCTGCGACATTTACCGGCCCGCAGCCATCAAACAGCTGCAGGTCGTCGGCGGACAGCTTGGCATTCCTGTTTTTGAAATGGGCCAGACGAACCCGGTGGACATTGCAAAAGCTGCCATTGCCCATGCCGTGCGCCACGGTAACGACATGGTTTTCCTTGACACCGCAGGCCGCCTGCACGTCGATGAGACACTCATGGACGAACTCAAGGCCGTCAAGGCCGCGGTCAACCCGGATGAAATTCTGCTCGTGGTTGACGCAATGACCGGCCAGGACGCTGTCAGCGCAGCAAAGACCTTTGACGAGTATCTCGATATCACCGGCGTTATGCTCTCCAAGCTTGACGGCGATGCCAGAGGCGGCGCAGCGCTCTCTATCAAGGCTGTGACCGGTAAGCCCATCAAGTTCATCGGCACCGGCGAAAAGCTTGACCAGATCGAGCCCTTCCATCCCGGCCGCATGGCCTCACGCATTCTCGGCATGGGCGATATGCTCACGCTGATTGAAAAGGCAGAGGCTGCGTTCGATGCAAAGAAGGCTGCCGAACTTGAACAGAAACTCAAGAGCAATAAATTCACCCTTTCCGACTTCTACGATCAGCTTTCCCAGCTGAAAAACATGGGATCGCTCGACGAGATCGCGGCCATGATGCCCGGCATGAACGCCGGAGCGCTCAAGGGCGCGCAGGTCGATGAAAAGGTGATGGCCCGCACGGCCGCCATCATTCAGTCCATGACCCCGTACGAGCGCGAGAATCCATCCGTGCTCAACTCCAGCCGCAAGCGTCGTATTGCGCTCGGCTCCGGCGTCAAGGTCGAGGACATCAATAAGCTGCTCAAGCAGTTTGACATGATGAATCAGATGATGAAGCAGTTCTCCGGGCCCGGCGCCTCGCGCAAGATGAAGCGCATGAGCAAGTTCGGCGGCATGGGCGGCCTTGGCGGCTTCCCCGGCATGTAAGCATATCGTTTCAGCCGTAACAGATTTGGCTTTACGAAATAAGAAAACTTGATTTATTTTTGGAGGAACAATCATGGTTAAGATCAGACTGAGAAGAATGGGCGCCAAGAAGGAGCCGTATTACCGCATCGTTGTCGCCGATTCCCGCTTCCCGCGCGACGGCCGCTGCATCGAAG
>OLFY01000425.1_pt1 | contig 65185 bp, 66 predicted proteins | sample 1605611 | NCBI WGS metagenome assembly OLFY01 (sample SAMEA3888923, study PRJEB22519) | human gut metagenome | biome: human gut; feature: human-associated habitat; material: faeces | place: Denmark | collected 2011 | reverse complement strand
ACACCAGCAGGGGCTACGTGATTTTATTATGTCTCAAAAGCTGTAAACTGCTGTACCATAAATTCATTATGCAACTGATTTTTCCGATTTTGATTGTCTGTCATTTCAAAATCAGAAATAAAAGAATTAGTAGTTTTTATGAACTGATTAGTCTCCAGTGTTAATTCATTTATTCCTAAGTCCAAGTATAAGGGTATAGCAGCCGGTATTGATAAGTTTTTATCTAAGAGATTATGTATTTTATTGAGTAATTCTCTACCATGATTTATATGATCAACAGAAGGACTATCATAATCCTTATTGTTAAATTGTATTATCTCACTTAATTGCATCATATAGTTATTTGCTTTATAAACTTCTTCATTTGACGATAATTTATTGGTAATTTTTTTCCTATCTTCTTTTTTCATCGTTTCTAATTGTGATTTTAGCTCTCGATTGTCTCTCTGTAATTCATCATAATTAGACTGCAACTCTTCATACTTTTTAAAAATAGTCTTATCATCAATTCTTTTTCGTATAGTATTCAAGTCATCATCATCAATATATGCCTGAATGGTCACAATCAATCTAGTACCAAAATCGCCTATTGCTACTCTTTTCCAAATTGGTCTCCCCTGGATATGAATGAATTGAGCAGTCATAAGCGTAATAGTATCCTTAGTGATTTTATTATCTTCAACAACAGTCTCAGATTCTACATATATTCCCACCTGTTCTGCTGCATTTCTTTTAGCTTCATCTAATGCTTTCTGCTTTGCAATTGATATAGAATCTTCTTCTCCAATTTCATAAGAACCTGTTGCTGTAACACTATGAATGGCAGCGAATCCCCTATTTACAAATATCATTTCAACAACTAAAAATGACATCGTTGCAAAAACGACCCATAATAAATATTTTGTGGTTATTCTATTCAAAAAGTCATCTCTCCTCTTGCTTTTGAGCCACGAATCAGCGTGCTTGACTGATGACTAATTGAAGATAATTTTAAAAATCAATTATCCTCTTATAGGTAACAAAATAGTCATCCTTCCAATAAATAAAATCATTGCTCATCCTTTCTTTATATAGGTCATTATTTTCTTGAAATTCACATTATCTACCACCAAAAAAATTATATCATTTTATTATATATCAAAAAGCTGTAATTTGGTGTAACTGAGCATCATCAATTGATTACATCAATCCGCTTGATCACGTCATGACCATTCGTATAGACGAACATCCCAGCACCGGCACCGCTTCCCATATGTGGATACAAAGTCTTATAAAGCCCGGTTGAACGGTCGTAGCGGGAGCTTTCATAACCATACAGCTCCGTTGCGACGGATTTCTTCATGCCGACGGTCAGGCCTGCTGGCGTGCCCCAGCCATTTGCAGCGCGCACTGAGACATAATTGATGTGAACGGTGCCGTCTGAGCCGTTCCAGCCTTTCAGGATGACGCTGTCGCCATAGCGATAGGTGACACTGTATCTATCGCCCGATACATATTCCGGCTCTCCATAGATACTGACGGCATAGTCCAGCGTGCATCCCGTCCCCACGCAGAGGCCGCCAAGCGAGAACTCTGAATTTGGCAAGGCTCTTGCGTTGCAAACCGCCGATACAGCAAAGATGACGCAAAACATCAACAATGCGGCTATCTTTCTCATAACAAATCCCTCATTTCTTTCTCAACGGATTGACATCGAAATCTTATAGTCTTAGCATATAAGTTCTCCATTCCTTAAAAATTTCCTGCCCCCTGATGAAATAATCGTGATAGTCGGACTCTTGCACATGCAAAAACGCCTCCGAGAAGCATTGCTACTCTCGAAGGCGTTTGTTTACTGAGTTCAGTCTTTCATGCTGCTGCCTGTCCCGCCTGCCTCGGGGTAGAGGCTGCGGTATTTGTGTTCGGTCAGCAGGACTTTTTTGACGTATTCGCGGGTCTCCTGGTAGGGGATGGCGTCGATGTCGTGGAAGTCGGCGGGCCAGCCGTTGTCGCGGATCCACTCCTGGACGTTGCCGCGGCCGGCGTTGTAGGCGGCGAGGGCGAGGACGTCGTTGCCGCCGAATTCGCGCTGGAGGCTGCTCAGGTACCAGATGCCGTAGCGGATGTTGCGCTCGGGCTCGTGTATGGCTTCGACGGAGTACGCGGGGTCCTCGAGCTGTCCGGCGATCCACTCGGCTGTGTCGGGCATGAGCTGCATGAGGCCGATGGCGCCGCGGTGCGAGTGGACGTCGTCCTGGAATTTGCTCTCGGTCTTGATGACGGCGATGGCCAGATACGGGTCAACGCGGTAGCGGTCGGCGTACGTCTCTACGGCGTCGCGGTACGGGAACGGGTAGAGGTAGTGGCGCTGGAAGGACTCTGACGCGAAGGTCAGGTAGATCGCGAACGCGAGGAAGACGGCCGTGCTCACGATCGCGCAGAGGTACTTGTGGTGCAGCGACCGGCGCGCCGCCTCGACGCGTTCGAGAAAATCAGATCGTTTCAACGTGAGTCTCTTCCTTTCCTGCTTCCTGCTGTCTCCGCTTCCCTGCCAACCCCATCATCGGCTGCGGCTTGGCCCGGCTGACTCTGCCAGAGGCGGCGCAGCTTCTCGGCGAGATCCTGCTCGGTGCCGCTGTTGTCGATGAGGATGTCCGCTAGCTGGCGCTTCTTGGCGAGCGGCATCTGCGCGGCAATGCGCAAAAGCGCCTCTTCGCGGCTGTAACCATTGCGCTTCTCGAGGCGCGCGAGCTGCAGGGGCTCCGGCACGTCGATGAGCCACGTTTCATCGACATGCGCCTGCCAGCCCGTCTCGAAGAGCAGCGGGATGTCGAGGACGGCGACGGGCTCCCCTGCTGCCTCGGCCTCTGCGAGTTCCTGCTGCATGGCCGCGCGGATCACGGGATGGGCCGCCGCGTCGAGCCAGCGCTTCTCGGCGAGGTTGGCAAAGGCAATCTGGCCGATGCGCCGGCGGTCGAGCTGGCCGTCCGGCCGGATGACGCCTGCGCCGAAGTGCGCGCGATACGCCTCGTAGAGCGGGCCGCCCGGCTCCATGAGCCGGTGCGCGATGGCGTCGGCATCGATGATGGATGCCCCGAAGCGGCGCAGGATGGCCGAGGCCGTGCTCTTGCCGCTCGCGATGCCGCCCGTCAGACCGATGCGTTTCATAGCGCTCCATCCCTTCTCAAAAATAAAAATCAAACCATGGATAAGATGATAGTAGCAGGCAATTGTAAAAAAATGATGAAAGTACCGCCACAAAGAACACATCCTTTACGGGGGCTCCCCTTTTGGGGAGGGATACCTTATCGCTGACAACACGGGCAGAAATGCGTGCCTCTGCCGCCGACGGTGATCTTCTCGACAGGCCTGCCGCAGGCGGGGCACGGCTTGCCCTCGCGGTGGTAGACATAGAGGTGCTCCTGATGGTGGCCGGATTCGCCCGCGCCGTTGCGGTAGTCGCGGAAGGTCGTGCCGCCGTCTGCGATGCCTTCGCGCAGGACCTTCCGGACAGCTTCTGCCAGGCGCCTGCACTCTGCTGCGCTCAGACTGCCTGCCGCGCGGCGCGGGTCAATCCGCGCGAGGAACAAGGCTTCGTCGGCGTAAATGTTGCCGAGCCCGGCGATGTGGCGCTGATCGAGCAGGAAGGACTTGACGGGCTGCTTCCTGCCCTTGATGGCGGCGGCGAGATACGATGATGTGAAATCATCCGACAAGGGCTCGGGCCCGAGCGACTGAAGGCCCGGCACGGCAATCTCCTCGCCTGCTGCAAAGCCGTAGACGCAGCCGAAGGTGCGGATGTCGGAGAAGCGCAGCGCCCCGCCGCCCGCGAGAGAAAAGACCATGCGCGTATGGCCGGTCTCCGCCGCTGTGCCATGAGGCTCGTAGACGAGGCTGCCCGTCATGCGCAAATGGAAGACGAGATGGGCGCCCTCCTGCAGATGGATGAGCAGGTATTTGCCGCGGCGCGCCACTCTCTCGATGCGCTGGCCCCGGACGAGCGCACGAAACGCCTCTGGATCTGGGTGCTTCAGCTGGCGCGGCAGCAGGATGGTGACCGACTCGATCACGCGGCCGCGCAGCGCGTCATCGAGATACCGGCGGATGATCTCGACCTCTGGCAACTCTGGCATAGAACTTCCCTCACTTCGCCTCGGCCCAGTTGCGGCCCCAATGGACATCGATGGAGAGCGGCACGGAGAGCGAGACGACGTGCTCCATCGCCTCGTGCAGGATGGCCTGCACCGTCTCGAGCTCGCTCTCTTTGACCTCGAGCACGAGCTCATCGTGGACCTGCAGCAGGATGCGGCTCTTGAGGCCCGCTTCCCTGAGCTTGCGGTAGGCGGCAATCATCGCGAGCTTGATGACATCGGCGGCCGTACCCTGTATCGGCGTGTTCATCGCCATGCGCTCGGCGAGCATGCGCTGGTTGAAGTTGCGGCTCTTGATGGCGGGCAGCTCGCGGCGGCGGCCGAACATCGTCGTGACATAGCCTGTCTCATGCGCCTCGGCGACGACCTTGTCCATGAAGGCGCGCACGCCCGGATAGCGCGTAAAGTAGCGGCTGATGTAGTCGCCCGCTTCCTTGCGCGAGATGTGCAGGTTGCGCGCGAGTCCGAAGTCGCTGATGCCGTAGACGATGCCGAAGTTGACGGCCTTCGCGTGGCGGCGCAGCTCGGGCGTGACCTCATCCAGGGGGATGCCGAAGACCTCGGCGGCCGTGCGCGCGTGGATGTCCTGGCCGCGCTTGAACGCATCGATGAAGTTCTCGTCGCCCGACATGTGCGCGAGCAGGCGCAGCTCGATCTGCGAGTAGTCGGCCGACAAGAGGCAATCGTATCCCTCGCCCGGCTCAAAGAGCGCGCGGATCATGCGTCCTTCCTCCGTGCGCACGGGGATGTTCTGGAGGTTCGGGTCGGAGCTTGAAAGGCGGCCCGTCGCCGTGACGGTCTGGTTGAAGCTCGTGTGGACACGGCCCGTATCTGTGCGGATGAGGCCCGCGATGCCGTCGAGGTACGTCGACTTGAGCTTGCTCCAGAGGCGGTAAGCGAGGATCTGCTCGATGATCGGGTGCTCGAGGCGCAGGCTCTCGAGCACTTCGGCGTTCGTCGAATAGCCTGTCTTTGTCTTCTTGCACACGGGCAGGCCGAGCTCCTCGAAGAGCACGACGCCGAGCTGCTTGGGCGAGTTGAGGTTGAAGTCGTGGCCCGCCATCTCGTAGATGGAGGCTTCGATCTTCTGCAGGCGGCCAGCGACTTCTTCCGTCTTTTCGGCGAGATGCGCGCGGTTGACGTAGACGCCGTTCTGCTCCATTGCGGCGAGGACCTCGACAAGCGGCAGCTCGATCGTATCCATGAGATGCGTGAGCTTCTCCTCCTCGAGCTTCGCGCCAAGCAGCGGGTAGAGGCGGCTGATGGCCTTCGCCTCCCAGACGGCCTGTGCCTTCTCGTCGTCAAACGACTCCGGTGCCGCCTCTTGCAGGTACTTCTGCGAGAGCTCCGAGAGAGCGTACTTCGAGCGCTCCGGCTCCAGGAGATAGGCAGCGAGCTCGACATCGAAGAAGGCCTTCTGCCCCCGAAGGCCGGCCTGGTCGTAGCGCTTGAGGCCGAAGACGACGGCCTGCTGGTCCGACTCGAGCAGCTGCAAGAGCGCGGGGAAGGCCGCGCTGTCTCTCGCCACAAAGCCTGCCTTCTCGGCGTCCGGCCCCGCTACGACGGCGAGGCCCTCGAGCGAGGCGAACGGCGCGAGGCCCGAGAAGATGCCCGAGACGGCGAGATACGGTGCCCTGGCCGCAGTCTTGACGGCCGCTTCATCCCAGAGGTCGTAGGAGAGGTCCTGTGCGGCTGCACCATTTTCTCCCCCATCGAGGTCAAGCGCCAGCTCTGCCGGGCCATAGAGTCGCTCGAAGTTGCGCCAGACGGCGCGCAGCTCGTGGTCGTCGCAGAAGGCCTGCATCTTCTCCATGTCGGGCTGGATGCGGTAGTCCTCCTCGGCAAAAGCGAGGTCCGGCACATGGAGCTCGATCGTCGCGAGCTCCTTCGAGAGGCGCGCCTGGTCGGCGTACGTCTGCAGGTTCTCCTTGAGCTTCTTGCCGGAGACTTCCCCGACATGCGCGAGCACATTCTCGACGGAGCCGTAGGCCAGCAGCAGCTTTGAGGCCGTCTTGGGGCCGACGCCCGGCACGCCTGGGATGTTGTCGGACGTATCGCCCATGAGTCCCTTGAGGTCGATGAGCTTCAGCGGCTCAAAGCCGTACTCCTCCTCGAAGGCCGCCGTGTCGTAGTCCTTGATCTCCGAGATGCCCTTCTTCGTCAGGAGGACGCGCAAATTCGGCCGCACGAGCTGCAGGGCGTCGCGGTCGCCCGTGATGACGCGCACATCGTAGCCCTTGGCCGCAGCCTGCGTCGCGAGCGTGCCGATGATGTCATCGGCCTCGTAGTTGTCCTTCTCGAGGAACGGGATGCCCATGTTCGCGGCGAACTCGCGCAAAAGCGGGAACTGCGAGAGGAGTTCCTCCGGCGTCTTGTCGCGCGTGCCTTTGTAGTCGGCATAGCGCTCCGTGCGGAAGGTGTGGCGGCTCTTGTCAAAGGCCAGCACCATGAGGTCGGGCTGCTGCTCGGCCATGAGCTTCGTCAGCATGTTCGAGAAGCCGAAGATGGCCCCCGTCGGCTGGCCGTGCGAGTCGCTGAGTCCCGGCAGTGCGTAAAAGGCACGGAAGATCAGGCTGCTGCCGTCGAGGACGAGGAAGCGCTTCTGCTTGCCATTCTGTTCCTGCTTCACTTGAGTTCCCCCTTCTGTCTATACACGAAAAGACAACGGGACCAGCACTTGCCGGTCCCGGAATCATCCATCATTGCGGTCTTGCGGTGAACCGCTTATTTTGCTTTTGCTTCAGCCTTGACTTCTTTGGCTGCTGCCTTGGCGTCCTTCACGGCTGCCTTAGCATCTTTGACGTCCTTGGCCGTCTCTTTCGTGGCCTCGGCGTAGACTTCTGCATCCGTCTTGGCTGCGCCACTCTCGACAGACTTGCCGTTCTCGACGACCGGCACGACTTCCTGCTTCTTGGCCGTCTTCAGCTCGAACTTGCCTGCGTTGAGGCCGCCGTCGAGGTGATAGAGCGTAGCAGCGTCATCGGCGTTGCAGTAGAGCGTGTCCTTCTTCTTGTAGCCGACAGCCTGGCCGTAGGAGCTCACGAGAACCTTCTCGTCCGGCTTCCAGCCGAGCGATACCTTGGCGGCCTCGGCGAGGTCGACAGCCGGCAGGTACGTGATGTCATCCTGCACGACAGCCTTGCCCTTGAGCTTCTGGCCGTTGACGTAGAGCGGATAGACCTTCGCGACGTACGTCGGGTTGCCGTCCGATGCCTGGATCTTCTGCTCGACATCGGCATCCGTGACGAAGTCCGCTACGCCGTAGCCGGCGAGCCACTTGTTGACATCTGCCGCCGTGACATTCTGCCAGCCGTAGCCGTCCGGATAGATGTAGTAGGCAATCTGGTCATCCGGCGTCTTCTCGACGACAACGCGGTTGTAGGTGATGTCAACCGGCGTGCCGACCTCGACCATGTCGTAGATCTTCTCGACGTCTTCCTCATGCATGCGGATGCAGCCGTTGGAGACGTAGTGGCCGACGGAGTCCGGATGGTTCGTGCCATGGATGCCGTAGTTGCCGCCGATGCCAATCCAGCGGTAGCCGAGCGGATTGTCCGGGCCGCTCGGGATGGACGTGGCAGAGCCCGGATCCGTCCAGGTCGGGTTGACTTCCTTGTCGATGACCTTGTAGTAGCCCGTCGGCGTCGGCGTCGAGACCTTGCCCGGGCCAATCGGATAGAGGGCAACCTTCTGGTTGTCGCGGATGGCTGCGATCGAGCGGGCGGCGAGGTTGATGACGAGTCTATCTGCAAGTTCTACCTTTGCCGGTGCCTCAGCCTTGGCAGCCGTCTCCTTCACGGGAGCTGCTGCCGTCGTCTTGGCCGTCGTCGTGACGAGCGGCTGACCCGGCTGCGTGACGAGCGAGACGACATCGTCATTCGCTTCTGCAGCAAAGACCGTTCCGGCTGCCCCCGTCAGGAGTGCAGCACTGAGCATACCAGCGCAAACTTTTTTCCACATAATCAAAATCTCTTTTCTTTGGGTATTATGCCGATGGGCTCGGCACACCACTACATAGTACCATGTCCGCCGCCTTTTTGCAACGAGCAGGTGCAATTTATCCAATGCATTTTTAAGGCTCAGGCCTCTGCGTGGCTGCGGTTTGCCATGGCCTTGTCGTAGATGGCCTGGAGCTCTTCCTTGCTGAACGCGTAGCGCTCGTTGCAGAAGTGGCAGCAGACCTCGGCATGGCCGTCTTCGATGAGCGACTCGAGGTCCGGCTTGCCGAGGCTCAGCAGCACTTCGCTGATGCGCTCCTTCGAGCACTGGCAGCGGAAGGCGAGGTCGGTCGTCGTCAGGTAGTCAACGGCAAAGCCCTGCAAGAGTTCCGCGATGATGCCCTTGGCATCGAGGCCGTGCTCGACCATGTGCGAGACGGAGTTGACCTTGCGGAGGTTGGCCTCGAGCTTGTCGATGGTCTCGTCCGTCGCGTCGGGCATCGGCTGGATGATGAAGCCGCCCGCGCCGATGCAGGCCATCTTCTCGCCTGCGTGGCCGATGAGGACGCCGAGGCCGACGCTCGACGGCGTCTGCTCCGAGACGAAGAGGTACTTCGTCAGGTCGTCGGCAATCTCGCCGTCCGTCAGCGGCGCGCTGCCCGTGACGGGGTTGCGCAGGCCGGTGAAGCGCGTAACGGTGACCGTGCCGTCCGTGCCGACACCGCCGCCGACATCGATCTTGCCTTTGGCATTCTGCGGCAGGTCGACGTAGGGATTGGTGACGTAGCCGCGCACGAAGCCCTCCGGCGTCGCGTCGGCCGTGACCTTTCCGAGCGGGCCGTGGCCGTCGAACGTGATGGTCAGCGCCTCGCGGTTCTTGAGGTTGGCGGCGAGCAGCAGCGCGCCCGTCATCGTGCGGCCGAGTGCGGCAGCAGCGACGGCGTGGCAGCCGTGGCGGCGGATGGCCTCATTGACAAGGTCCGTGGTGACAGCGGCGTAGACGCGCACGCCGTCCGCCACCGCTTTGACAAGATGATCCTTCATATGGGTGTGAATCTCCTTTCTATAATCTGGGGATGGGAGTCAGAGGGCGAGCTCGTGGAGCACGTCGCCCGTATCGATGTCGAAGATGCGGATCTTGCCGTCTTCGAGCACGGCGACCGTGTTGCGTCCGTCCGCGCGCTTGGAGAGTGCGGCGGAGCCCGGATTCAGGAAGACGGTCGCGCCGCGCTTCTCGAGGACGGTCTGGTGGATGTGACCGCTGATGAAGAGGTCGGCCTTGAGATGCTTGGCCATCGCGTCCTTCTCCGCATCGCTCATGACGGCATCGCCGTGCGTGACGACGATGCGCAGGCCCTCCCAGACGACGTAGGCGTACGGCGCCTCGATGGGCAGCTCGATGCAGCTCGCATCGACGGAAGAGTCGCAGTTGCCCTTGGCGATGACGACCGGGACGGGGCAGCTGTTGAGGCGCGCGACGAGGCCGGCCGGGTTGTAGTCGGCCTTCATCGGGTTGCGCGGGCCGTGGTAGAGCACGTCGCCCGCATGCACGATGAGGTCAGCGCCCTTGAAGAAGCGCTCACAGGCATGGGCCCAGGCCATCTCATGGCCGTGTGTATCGCTGATGATCCCGATTTTCATAAGGATTCCCCTTTCTTGTTCTCTTTCGTATCTTGGTATGCTGGTACAGCAAGACCGCTGGCCCGGCTGCCCTATGGCAAGCTTGGTCAACGGTCTCCATCTCGTTCTCTTTTTCGGGCAGCCGGTCAGCCGAGTTTCTTGAGCAGGTTGGCCATCTCCATGGCGGACATGGCACCGTCGGCGCCCTTGTTGCCCGCCTTCGTGCCGGCGCGCTCGATGGCCTGCTCGATGTTCTCCGTCGTCACGACCGAGAAGATCGTCGGCACGCCCGTCTGCATGCCGACCTGGGCGATGCCCTTCGATGCCTCGTTGCAGACGTAGTCGTAATGCGTCGTCGAACCGCGGATGACGGCGCCGAGGCAGATGACGGCGTCGTACTTGCCCGACTCAGCCATCTTCTTGGCGACGATCGGCAGCTCAAAGGCACCCGGCACCCAGGCGACGTCGATGTCCGCGTCGTTCGTCTCGTGGCGGTGCAGCGTGTCGAGCGCGCCGCCTAAGAGCTTGCTCGTGATGAATTCATTGAAGCGGGCGACGACGATGCCGAATTTCAGGCCCTTGCCCGATACAAAACCTTCGTATACATTTGCCATGTGTTTTTCCTCCTTACTCTATCGCAAGCCTCACTTCAGCGTGTCGTCGCTGAAAAGATGGCCCATCTTGACTTTCTTGACCGTCAGGTAGCGCTTGTCGAACTTGTTGGCGTGGACCTGGAGCGGCACGCGGCCCGTGATCTCGAGGCCGTAGCCCTCGAGGCCGGCGCGCTTGGCCGGGTTGTTGGTCATCAAGCGGATGCTCGTGAGGCCGAGGTCCGCGAGGATCTGCGCGCCGATGCCGTAGTCGCGCAGGTCCGGTGCAAAGCCGAGCTCGACATTGGCCTCGACCGTGTCGCGCCCCTTGTCCTGCAGCGCGTAGGCGCGCATCTTGTTGGCGAGGCCGATGCCGCGGCCTTCCTGGCGCATGTAGAGCACGACGCCCTCGCCCTCTGCCTCGATTTTCTTAAGTGCGAGCGCGAGCTGCTCGCCGCAGTCGCAGCGCATGGAGCCGAGCGCATCGCCTGTGAGGCACTCCGAGTGGACGCGCACGAGCACATCCTTCTTGCCGCGCACATCGCCCTTGACGATGGCGATGTCGCACTTGTTGTTGAGCTCGTTCTCATAGGCGTGGATGCGGAAGTGGCCGTACTTGCTCGGGAAGTCGACGTCGGCGACCTCGTGCACGAAGTTCTCCGTGCGCTTGCGGTACTCGATGAGCGACTGGACCGTGATCATGTGGAGGCCGTGCTTCTTGGCAAACTCCTTGAGGCGCGGCGTGCGCATCATGTGGCCGTCGTCGTCCATGATCTCACAGCAAAGGCCCGCCGGATAAAAACCCGCGAGGCGCGCGAGGTCCGTCGTCGTCTCCGTGTGGCCGGCGCGGCGCAGCACGCCGCCCTCGACGGAGCGCAGCGGGAAGACGTGGCCCGGGCGGCGGAAGGACGCCGGCTTTGCCTTCGGGTCGAGCAGCTTCTTGATGGTGTGGCAGCGCTCGAAGGCCGAGATGCCCGTCTCCGTGTCGTAGGCATCGATTGAGACGGTGAAGGCCGTCTCGTGGTTGTCCGTGTTGTTGACAACCATCTGGCCGATGTTGAGCTCGTCGAGGCGCTTGCCGTCGATCGGCGTGCAGATGAGCCCCTTGGCATACGTCGCCATGAAGTTAATGTCCTCCGGCGTCACCGTCGCGGCGGCGACGATCAGGTCGCCCTCATTCTCGCGGTCCTCATCGTCGACGACGACGATCATCTTGCCGTTCTTGATATCCTCGATGGCCTGTTCCACCGTTGCAAAATCCGACATGTAGTTCACTCCAATTCTTTTATGGTAGATCTATTGATTCTCTGATTTGGATGATTCCCTGCTCAGAAGCCATTCTCGAGCAGGAAGGCGCGCGTGAGCGCCTTCTTCGCGGGCTCAGCCCTGCCGCCCGCCTCTTTATAGACTCCCTGCATCATCTTCTCGACGTACTTGCCGATGACATCTGTCTCGATGTTGAGGAGGCTGCCCGCCTTCTTGCCGCGGAGGTTCGTCACTTCACGCGTGTGCGGGATCAGCGAGACGGTAAAGTCCGCCTCTGTGACAGCAGCGACGGTCAGGCTGATGCCGTCGAGCGCGACGGAGCCCTTCTCGACGATGCCGCGCAGGATGGCGGGGTCGGCCGCGACCTTGAGGAGCAGGGCATTGCCCTCCTTCTCCAGGGATTCGATGCGGCCCGTGCCGTCGATGTGGCCCGAGACGATGTGGCCGCCGAGGCGCGAGGCGAGCGAGAGCGCCCGCTCGAGGTTGACCGGGCTGCCTTTCTTGAGCTCTGCAAGCGACGTGCGCCGCACCGTCTCAGGCATGACGTCGGCCGTGAAGTGATGGCGGTCAAACGACGTCACCGTCAGGCAGATGCCATTGACGGCGATGCTGTCGCCGTCATGCGCATCCCCCAGGACGTGCTCCGCCGCGATGGCGATAGAGCCGCCGCCGAGGCGCTGCACCGTGCCGACTTCTTCTATAATACCAGTAAACATGACTCTTCCTCTCTGCCGCAATCAGCGCTTCGTGTAGGCCGTCAGCAGGATGTCGCCTGCAAGCTCCTCGACATGGACATCCGTCAGTGCGACACATTCCCCGAGCGAGGCGAAGCCCTCGCCCTCGACGGGCGTCAGGGCCTCGCGGCCGCCGATGAACTTCGGCGCGATGAAGGCGTAGACCTTGTCGACGAGGCCGACCTCTAAGAGCGAGAAATTGACGCTGCCGCCGCCCTCGACAAAGACGGAGCAGATCTCGCGCTCGCCGAGCATCTGCAGGAGCAACCTGAGGTCGACATGCGCGCCGCTGCCCGCCCGAATGACCTCGACACCGGCTTTCTCGAGCGCCTTGCAGCGCGCTTCCGGGGCCTGCTCTGTCACGGCCACGATGGTCTTTGCCTGGCCGTCGCAGACGACCTTTGCCGATAGCGGCGTGCGCGCCTGGCTGTCGACGATGATGCGCACGGGGTTCTTGCCCGTGCCGTCCGGCAGGCGCGTCGTCAGGCTCGGGTCGTCGTGCAAGACTGTGCCGATGCCGACGAGGATGCTGTCGTAGATGTCGCGGTACTCGTGGACGCGACGGCGCGAGGCCTCGTTCGTGATCCACTGCGACGCGCCCGTGCGCGTCGCAATCTTGCCGTCGAGCGTCATCGCCGTCTTGAGCGCGACGAACGGCATCTTCTCGGGCACCCACTTGAGGAAGGCTTCGTTGAGCCTTCGCGCCTCGTCCTCGAGGACGCCGCAGACGACCTCGACGCCGGCATCCTCGAGGATCTTGATGCCGCGGCCCGAGACGAGCGGGTTCGGGTCCTTCATCGCGATGACGCAGCGCTTCACGCCGGCCTCGGCCACCGCCTTGGCACAAGGGCCCGTGCGGCCGTAGTGCGAACACGGCTCGAGCGTCACGTAGAGCGTCGCGCCCTTCGCGAGCTCCCCTGCCATGCGCAGAGCGTGGACCTCCGCATGCGGCGTGCCGGCCTTGCGGTGCCAGCCTGCGGCGACGATGCGCCCGCCGCGCACGATGACGGCGCCGACCATCGGGTTTGGCGACGTCCGCCCCTCCGCATTGCGCGCGAGCTCCAGCGCCTCACGCATGAAATCTTCATCCTGCATCTTCCATCACCTCAAACTATGAATCCTGTTCTCTTTGATGAATCTGCTCATGAGACACGAGAAAAAAAGCCGCCGGAAGATTCTCTTCCGACGGCTCGCTTACATGCAAAACACACGTACATGCCTTTTCTCATCCCGACTATACGGTCGGCTCCGGAATCTCACCGGATCATGCCCCGAAACATCAGGGCTCGCGGGCTCTACCGCCGGTGGGGAAATGCTCCCCGCCTCAAAGACAAATCTCTGATTCTTATGATAGCACAGTTCCCCGCTCCTGTCTACTGGTCAGAACATGAGTATCAGGATGCGGGGAACAATTCATATCAATCGGTCAGGCGCTCTTGTGCGGGAGGGCACGGCCCCCCGCGCAGTGGCCGCTGCAGGCCGCGCAGTTGCCCCCGCAGCAATCCTCCCGCCCCATGCGGAAATTCCGGTAGACGTGGCGCAGTGCGTAGTAGAGTCCGACTGCGACGATTGCGCCGACGATAAAGGTTGCCATAATGATCCCTCCGTTTCAAGATTTCAAGATACCACATCCACCTGGCAGATGGAAGCCCTGCCAGGCTGTCAGCATCTCAGTCTTTCAGTCTTTCAGATGGATGCTGATGCAGTCCACGGCTCAGGCAAAGCCGAGCATGGCGCCGATCTGGTAGACGAGCAGCGAGACGAGCCAGGCGATCGCGAACATGTAGAATGCGGAGAACGCGACCCACTTCCAGCCGCCGGCCTCTTTCTTGATCGTGCCGAGCGCCGTGACGCACGGCGTGTAGAGCTGCGAGAATACCATGAACGAGAAGGCCGAGAGGCTCGTGAAGGCCGTGGCCATGCCCGTCTGCATCATCGTGGACGCCGTATCAGCAGCATCCTCTGCCTCCGTCGAGACATCGCCGGCACCGTAGAGGATGCCGATCGTCGCGACGACCGTCTCCTTCGCCATGATGCCCGAGAGAACGGCTGCGCCAGCCTCCCAGGTGTCGAAGCCCTGGAATACGAAGAGGTGCGACATCCAGCCGCCGATTGTCGCGAGGATGGAATCCTCGATCTCAGCCGGACCGCTGAAGTTGTAGTTCGTCATGACCCAGAGCAGGACGGATGCGGCAAAGATGATGGTACCGGCCTTGATGAGGTACCCCTTGCCCTTGTCCCAAGTCTCGAGGAGGACCGTCTTCATGTCCGGCATGCGGTACGGCGGCAGCTCTAAGAGGAAGGTCGAGCCCTTCGACTTGAAGACGGTCGAGCCGAGGCCTTTAGCGACGACGATGGCCATGACCATGCCGATGACGTACATCGCGAAGACGACGTTGGCGGCATTGTCGGGGAAGAACATCGCGGCGAAGAGCGCCATGATCGGCAGCTTCGCGCCGCACGTGAGGAACGGCGTGACGAGGATGGAGACCATGCGGTCCTTCTCCGAGTCGAGTGCGCGCGCGCCCATGATGGCTGGCACGCCGCAGCCGAAGCCCATCATCAGCGGCATGACGCCCTTGCCCGTCAGGCCGCAGCGGCGCATGATCGGGTCCATGATGAAGGCGATGCGGGCCATGTAGCCCGTGCCGTCGAGGAAGGACAGGCAGAAGAACAGCACGAAGATCAGCGGCACGAACGTCAGCACCGCGCCGACGCCCGAGATGATGCCGTCACAGACGAGCGAGACCATCCAGTCGGCCACGCCGGCATCCGTCAGGAAGTCCTCCATGAATCCGACGAACTGCGTGTTGATCGCATCGTCGAGGAAGTCCGCGATCGGCTGGCCGATCCAGGTGAACGTGATCTGGAAGACGGCGTAGAGGATCAGGAGGAAGATCGGCAGCGCGAGCACGCCGTTGGCGAGGAAGTGGTCGATCTTCTCGGACATCGACTGGCCGACATTTCCCGTGTCGACGGCCTGCGCCATGATCTTGTCGATCAGCGCATAGCGCGCCTCGATGATGGCCTCTTCCTTCTCGCTCTCCGACCGGCTGCTCGCCTGGATGGCCTGGACTTTGTCGATGTGCTCCTGCACCTGCGGGCTCACATGGTACTTGGACATGACCGTGCTCGTGAAGACGTCGAGCAGTTTCTTCGTGCTCTTGCTGCTGCGGCCGACCGTCTCGACGACCGGCATGCCGATGGCCTCTTCGAGCTTCTTCGTATCGATCTTGATGCCGCGGCGCTTGGCGTCGTCCTGCATGTTGAGGTCGATGAGAAGCGGGATGCCCTGCTCTAAAAGCTGGACCGTCAAAAAGAGGTTGCGCTCGATGTTCGAGCTGTCGACGACGTCCATGACGAGGTCGAGCTTGTTGTTCATGAGGTAGTCGATGACGATCTTCTCCTCCGGGCTGCGCGCGTTGACGCTGTAAGTGCCCGGCAGGTCGACGATTGAGATGGCGCGGTCCTTGTAGCGCGTGTAGCCGACTTTCTTGTCGACCGTGACGCCCGGCCAGTTGCCGATTTTCTGGCGCGCGCCTGTGAGTTCATTGAAGATAGTGGATTTACCGGTATTCGGATTGCCGGTCAATGCTACTGCTAATGTTGACATAGATGAAAATACGTCTCCTTTCGCTGCTTCTGCCCGCCCACTCGCATGGATGAGCATCTGCCTTGCTGCTTTGTACCGTTCCCGTGGTCAGCTGACCTGCTGGACCTCGATCCTCTCGGCATCTGCCTTGCGCAGAGCGAGGTTGTACGAACGCACGCCAATGGCAATCGGGTCGCCGAGCGGTGCGGAGCGCAGGACTGTGACCTTCGTGCCGGGGATCAGCCCCATCGTCATCATGCGCTGCTTCAGGTCCGATTCGTGGATCTTGACGATCTTCAGCACCATGCCGGTCTTACCGTCTTTGAGTGTCAAATCAAACGCCTCCCAAAGGTATTTTGATAATGAGATTATTTCTTACATGAATTATGATAACTTATCTCAATATCATCTGTCAAGACGGATAGACGCATTTTGAAAAATATTTTCACTAGCAACTAAAAAAAGCCCCCGACCATTGCCTATGGTCGGGGTGACGATCGTCGGACAGTCGGGAGAATCCATCGGACCGTCCGACGATCGTTCTGTTTGCAGGTTCATCGCCTGGTCAGGGCAGCTGGCAGATACACGGTCCTGCCCTCTCGGTCCGTGAAGGCGTCGGCCTCGACGCCGAAGACATCAGCGAGCAGCTTGGCGGAGATGACGTCCTCGGGCCTGCCCTGCCGGGCGATGCGGCGGCCCTGCAGCACAGCGACAGCGTCGGCGTACTGCAGGGCGTGGTTAATGTCGTGCAGGACCATGACGATAGTCACGCCGTACTGGCGGTTGACCGCGGTGATGATCTGCATGACCTCGAGCTGATGGGCCATGTCGAGGTACGTCGTCGGCTCGTCGAGCAGCAGGACCTCGGGCTGCTGCGCGAGCACCATGGCCAGGAAGGCGCGCTGGCGCTCGCCGCCCGAAAGCGACTGTACCTGGCGGTCCTGCAGGGCCTCGACATGCGTGACCTGCATGGCCCAATCGACGGCCTCACGGTCTTTTACGGGGTCTTCCGCGCGCAGGTGCGAGCGGTAAGGAAAGCGGCCGTAGCCGACGAGGCGGCGCACCGTCGTGTCGGCTACGGCCTCGACGCCCTGCGGCAGCACGGCGAGCCGGCGCGCGAGCGCCTGACGGCCGATGCGGCGTATATCGCATCCCTCGAGCTGCACCGCGCCGCCGCTCGGCCGCGCAAGCCCTGCCAGCAGGCGCAAGAGCGTCGACTTGCCCGCCCCGTTCGGCCCGATGATGGCCAGCCGCTGGCCGCGCGCGACATCGAGCGCGACATCTTCGAGGATGGGCGTATGCCCGGCCGCATACGCGAGATGCTCTGCCGATAATATCGTCGTCATAATTGCCTCCTAAGCAGGAACAGGAAGAACGGCGCGCCGAGCGCGGCCATGATGATGCCGACGGGCAGCTCGACGGGCGCGAAGGCCACGCGCGCGAACGTGTCGCTGTAGAGCAGGACGGCCGCGCCCAGTAGAGCCGAGGCCGGCAAGAGGACGCGGTGATCCGAGCCGACGAGCAGCCGTGCCATATGCGGCACGATGAGGCCGACAAAGCCGAGCAGTCCGACGACAGAGACGGCACTTGCCGCAAGGATAGCCGCGACGGCCGTCAGCAGGAGCCGCGTGAGCTCGACGCGCATGCCAAGGCTCCTTGCCATCGCGTCGCCGAGCTGCAGCACATTGAGGTGGCGCGCGGCGAGCACGGCGAGCGCGAAGCCCACGAGCGTGTAAGGCCAGAGCATCGCCACATGCGGCCAGCTGCGCGCCGAGAGGCCGCCGACCATCCACATGAGCGCGTTGTGCACGCGGTCGCTGTAGAGGATCATCAAAGCCGAGATGCCCGAGCCGAGGAAGGCGGAGACAGCCACGCCCGCAAGGATGATGCGGATGGGCTGGATGCCGTTCTTCCAGGCGAGCAGGTAGATGAGCACCGCCGCCCCCATCGCGCCGACAAAGGCCGCCGGCGTGATGAGCGCGCTGTGCTCGGGGAAGAGCAGCAGGACGAGGATGCCCATGAGCCCCGCGCCCGACGAGATGCCGATGATGTGCGGGTCGGCCAGCGGGTTCTTCATGATGGCCTGCAGGATGGCGCCCGAGAGCGCGAGGTCGATGCCGACGAGCGCTGCCACGAGCGTGCGCGGCAGCCGGATGTTCCAGAGGATCTGCGCGTATGTACTGCCATCAGCGCCCATGAGGATGGCGGCGGCCTCCTGCGGCGCGATGGCGACGGAGCCCAGCATCAGGCTGACGAGAACGCCTGAGGCGGCCAGCACGAGGAAGATCAGGAAGACGGCCGCGAGCCGCCCACTCGATGCGCCCCGCATCATTCAAACGCCTCCGGGTAGAGGCACTTCGCCATCGACGCCACGGCCTCCGGGTAATGGATGCCCGGGCTCAGCAGGAAGAGGTCCTGCGGCAGGTAGTAGACGCGGCCCTCGCGGACGGCGGCGATCGTCTGCCATGCAGGACTGTCCTGCATGAGGCTGTCCATGCCAGCTTTCGCCTCCGCCACGTCGCCCATGCTCGTGATGAAGATGGCCTCCGGGTCCTGCAGGACGAGCGTCTCGAGGCTGTAGGGCGCGGCGTCTGGGTTCTTCTCGAGCGGCGCCGTGCCCGAGGCGACGTTCTGCCAGCCGAGCAGATTTGCCGTACAGCCTGCGATGCTGCCGTCGAGCTGCACCGTCAGGCCCTGGTTCGTGCTGTGGATGATGGAGACGCGGCGCGCCTCCTGCGGAATCTTCGCGCGCACGTCCGCGATTCTCTCATCCATCGAGGCGATCAGCTCTTCGCCCTTCTCGCGCTCGCCCGTGACCATAGCGAGTGCGCGGACCTCCGCCTTGACATCGTCATAACTCTTCATGTCGAGCACGAGCGTCTTGATGCCGTTCTGCTCCAGGGGCGAGACGAGCTTCTCGTTCATGCCCTTGTTGAGGATGACGAGGTCCGGCTCGCAGGCGAGGACCTTCTCGAGGTCGATCTGGTAGACCTTGCCGACGCTCGCCTTATCCTTGGCATATGCCGGCATCTTCGTCTTCGAGTCGGGCCGGCCGACGACATCGCCGCCGACTTCGTGCAGCGGCTCGAGGAAGGACGCCGAGGTCACGACGATGCGCGACGGCTTCTTCGCGAGCTCGACATCGCGGCCCAGCGCATCGTGGATCGTGGCAAACGGCGCGTCACTTGAAGAGGCTGCCTGCTGTGTGCTGCCGCATCCTGAAAGCGCGAGCGAGCCGAGCAGGAAAAGGCCCAGCAAGGCGCCCAAAAGCAATCGTCTCATCGCGCACCGCTCCCCTTCTCCTCCGCATCCACTTCTGCCCGGCGTGTCAAGATGGTCGAGAGGTAATTGAGCTTCTTCCCTCGCTGCGCCTCGAGGTCATCGATGACGCACTCGCCGTCGAGGCCCGCGCGGCTCACGAGCACCGCATGGCGCAGCATGTCGTGTTCCTTGAGCTGGTCCACGATGGCGGGGAAGTTCTTGTAGACCTTCATCAGGACGACGTTGTCGGAGACCTGCATGGCCTGCTGGATCTTTTCTGGCGGGGCTGTCGCGGGGATGATCGTCAGGATGTCATCGCCCTCGACAATCGGGCGGCCGCTCTTGCTCGCGATGGCGGCAAAGGCCGGCACGCCGGGAATCGTCTCGATCGCGATGTCCTCGTGCTGCAGCAGCCGGTAGATGTAGATGTAGGTGCTGAAGAACATCGGATCGCCGAGAGTCAGGAAGGCGACGTTCCTGCCCTGCCTGAGGAGCGCGAGGATCTCCTCCTTGTTCTCCTGCCAGGCCGATGTGTCCGCCGCGAAGTCGCGGACCATCGGGAAGACCTGATAGACGATCTCTACATCCGGCTTGAGGTACGGCCGCGCGATTGACAGCGCGACACTGCCGTCCTTCTTCTCTGTCTTCGGCGCAATCAGCACATCCGCCTGCCGTATGGCGTGGATGGCCTTGACGGTCAGGAGCTCCGGATCACCGGGCCCGACGCCAATACCAAAAAAAATCCCGTTCTTCATCGCAAATATCCTCCTAACATGACAACCAATCCTTTCAAAATAAAAAAGTGAATCTCTTCTTGTTTTCATGGTAACGTTTCAGAGAATCACTGTCAACTGGCATTTCACCGAGACGCAGTGAGACTTATTCAAAAAAGCGGCCCCATCCAGATGATCTGGACAGGAGCCGCTTTGGACTCATGATTCTCGATAGGCAGATGCATCACGCGGGCACTCCGTGCGCAGCGCCTTCCGTGCCTTCTCGATGTAGATCTGGCGGAAGAGCGGCGATTCGCCGAGTCCTTCGAGGATTGGCGTGACCGAGAAGCCCGCCTTTTCAAGGCGCGCCTTCCAGGAAGCTTCCCCCTCACCTGCCATATCGCGCGCTACGTGCATGCCGCTCGTCAGTAAGAGCGGTGCGAGCAGGACTTCGCGCACCTGTCTCTTCTGCAGGCGCTTGAGCACCATCGGGAAGTCGGGCGTGTCCGTCGACTCGAGCACGCCGACGTGGATGGGCAATTGCTGCGCGTCGATCTCGGCCTGCAACCGCTCGTAGACGGGATTGTGGCGGTGCGGCGAGCCGTGGCCGAGCAGGACGAGCTCCGCATCGCGCGGCACGAAGATGCTGCGGCAGAGCGCGACGAGGTTCCGCATGTAATCCGCCTCTTTGAAGAAGGCCGGCTCGCCGACGGTGAGCGCCTCGTAGCGCGAGGTGTAGGCCGGCACGACATCGAGCACCTTCTTCTCGTACTCCTCGCCCGGCGTCATGTACGTCGGCTGCACGAGCACATGCGTGACCTCCTCTTCAGTGAGGCGCAGCAGTGTCTCCTCAAGGGAATCGACATGGAGGCCGCGCTTCTCGAGTGCCGCGCGGATGAACTTCGAGGTGAAGGCCTGCACGATGACGGCTCCGGGGAACTCCGCACGAAAATCCGCCTCGAGCGCGTCGAGACAGAGCTTGCGCGAATCATCGCCCATCGCGCCGAAGCTCGTGAGCACGATTGCCTGCTTCATCAGCCCTGTTCCTTCTTGACGATGTCGGCGATGGCGTGGCAGATGCGGTCGAGCTGCTCCTGGTCAGGGCCTTCTGCCATGACGCGGATCAGAGGCTCCGTGCCGGACGGGCGCACGAGGATGCGGCCGTTCTCGCCGAGCTCCTCGTCGCCTGCGGCGATGGCCTTCTTGATGGCCTCATTCGTCTCCCAGCCCTCTTTCGTCGCAACCTTGACGTTGACGAGCAGCTGCGGGTACGTCGTCATCAGCGCCGTGAGGTCGGATGCCTTGCGGCCGCTGCGCTTGAGCGAAGAGAGCACCTGCAGGGCCGTGATGAGGCCGTCGCCCGTCGTGCTGAAGTCGGTGAAGATGATGTGGCCGGACTGCTCGCCGCCGATCTTGTAGCCGTTCTTGAGCATGTTCTCGAGGACGTAGCGGTCGCCGACCTTCGTGATCTCGGCGCGGCCGCCGGCCTTCTTGATGGCCTGATGGAAGCCGATGTTGGCCATGACCGTCGTGACGACCGTGTTGTAGGGCAGCTTGCCATCCTTCATCATGTCCATCGCGCACATGACGAGGATGTGGTCGCCGTCGATGATCTGGCCTTTCTCGTCGACGCAGAGGCAGCGGTCCGCATCGCCGTCGTGCGCGATGCCGAAGTCCGCGCCGTTCTCGAGGACGGCCTTCTGCAGAGACTCGAGGTGCGTCGAGCCGCAACCGTCGTTGATGTTCGTGCCGTTCGGCAACGCGTGAATGACCTTGACCGTGGCGCCGAGGTGGCGCAGGATCTTCGGCATCGCCTCATAGGCGGCGCCATTCGCGCAGTCGAGCACGACCTTGACGCCCTCGAAGCGCTCCTTGCACGTCGAGATCACGAACTCCATGTACTGATTCAGGAGGTCCGTGCGGTACTCGATGTGGCCGATGTGCTCCGCCGTCGGGCGCGGGTAGTTGTCGTCCGTCTCGAGCTGATGCACGATGGCCTCGAGCTCATCCTCGACGGAATCCGGCAGCTTGTAGCCATCGCCGCCGAAGAACTTGATGCCGTTGTCGTGGAACGGATTGTGCGAGGCCGAGATGACGATGCCGGCCTTGGCCTTGTGCTTGCGCGCGAGGTACGCGATGGCCGGCGTCGGGATGATGCCGGCGAGCATCGCGCGGCCGCCCGCCGAGCAGATGCCGGCCGTCAGCGCCGACTCGAACATCTCACCCGAGATGCGCGTATCGCGGCCGATGATGATGAGCGGCTGCTCTTCCGACTCTTTGCCGAAGTAGATCGTAGCGGCGCGGCCGAGACGGTATGCCATCTCCGGCAGCAGCGTGACGTTTGCCTCTCCACGGACACCGTCCGTACCGAATAATCTTGCCATATTTCTTTCCCCCTGATACTCAGATGCGTTTTCGCGTCTTAAAGGTTTGATATCCTTATTAGTATTGCACATTTTGGTGCAGGAATGCAAGTGCCGCTTTCATGCCATCGACGGCGGCACTCATGATGCCGCCCGCATAGCCCGCGCCCTCGCCCATCGGATAGAGTCCCGGCGTCGCCTCGGCGACAAATGTTTCGCGGTCGCGGCGGATGCGGCACGGCGCCGACGAGCGCGTCTCAACGCCCGTCATGACGGCACCGGCGTCGGCAAAGCCCGGGATCTTGCGGTCAAAGTACGGCAAGGCGCCTGTAAGCGTCTTCGTGATGAAGTCCGGCAGGCAGCGGTGCAGGTCGGCTGCCCTGACACCCGGCGCGTACGTCGGCTTCGTCAAGAAGTCCGTCGAGCCGCTCCGGCCCGCGAGGAAGTCGCCGACCGTCTGCACCGGCGCGAAGTAATTGCGCCCGCCCAGCTCGAAGGCCAGTCCCTCGAGCTCCTGCTGCAGGGCCATGCCCGCGAGGACTTCCTGGCCGAAGTCCTCGGGCGCGACCTGCACCAAGAGCGCGCTGTTGGCGATGCCCGAGTCGCGGCGGTAGTTGCTCATGCCGTTCGTGACGACGCGCTCCTTCTCCGAGGCCGCGGCGACGACAAAGCCGCCCGGGCACATGCAGAAGGAGTAGGCACCGCGGCCCGTCGCAGGGTCCTTGTAGGTCAGGGCGTAGTCGGCGACGGGCAGGCGGGGATTGCCCGCATCCTCGCCGTACTGCGCGCGGTCGATGAAAGACTGCGGGTGCTCGATGCGCACGCCCATCGCGAAGGGCTTCGCCTCCATCGCGACGCCGCGGCTGAGGAGCATGCGGTAGGTGTCGCGCGCCGAATGGCCGATGCCGAAGAAGGCGACATCGGCTTCGATGCGCTCCTCGTCGTTGACGATGACGGCCTCGACGCCCTCTTCGCCGAGTTCGAGGTCCGTGACCTGCGCGCCGAAGCGCACGGTGCCGCCGAGGCGTATGATCTCCTTGCGGATGTTGCGCACGACCTCGCGCAGGATGTCCGTGCCGATGTGCGGCTTGTGCAGATAGCGGATCTCCTCGGGCGCGCCCGCCGCGACGAACGCCTCGATGACGTCCTTCATGTGCGCGTCGTTGATGCGCGTCGTGAGCTTGCCGTCCGAGAACGTGCCGGCACCGCCCTCGCCGAACTGCACGTTCGACTGCGGGTTGAGGGCGCCGCCCCGCCAGAAGCGCTCGATGTCCTCGTGGCGCGTGTCGACGTCGTTGCCGCGCTCGAGCACGAGCGGCTCGCAGCCGTGGCGCGCGAGCGTCAGCGCAGCGAACATGCCCGCCGGGCCGAAGCCGACGACGACGGGCCGCCTCTCGAGGTGCGGTGCAGGAATGGGCGCCGGTGCCTGCGGCACAGGGGCCTCTTCGACATTGCGGTCGCGGCGCAGCTTCTGCAGCACCTTCTTCTCGACCTTCCCCTCGAGCTTGACGTCGAGGATGTAGACGAATTGGATGGGCGCACCGTGGTAGCGGCGCGCGTCGACAGCCTTACGCACAATTACCACCCCAGCGATCTGCTGAGGTGGTAACATGAGGCGCTTGGCTGCAAGATCTTCGAGGCTGGCCCGTTCTGTGAACGGCACAGCCAGATTGCGGATGCGGATCATTGCAGTCCTCCTATCGGTTTATGGTATCGGGTAGTCTTGCGGATTCATTTCTCACGGGCTGGCCGTGCCGGACGCCGCCTTCTTCTTGGCCTTGATCTCGATGTGGACCGTCACGCTGTTGTTCGTCACGGTGACACCGTCGGGCGGCGCGAGCTGGACATTCTCATCCGTCGTCTTCGTCAGGCCGTCGAGCGAGATCTTCTGCGTCTCGATGCTCGTGAGCTTCGACAAGATGTTCTCCGGGCCGGCGACCTCGATCTTCACGGGGTCGGTCTTGACGGAGCTGACCTCATAGCCACTGGCAAGGCCGTCGCCAAGGACCGGCTTGACGGTGACGATCTTCTTCATGAGGCCGCGCGCAAGCTGCACGCTGACCTCAGCCGAGGCTGGCTTGACGGTGACGCCCGCGACTTCGCGGCCGTCCGCATTGATGGCCGTCAGCGGCACCTTGAGGCTGAAGTCATCGCCATTGCCCGCGAGGCCGACGTAGCCGATGACGCGCGTGACTTCCTTGATGTCCGAGGCAGCGCCCTCGATGGTGACCGTCTCCACGGACGGCTCGATGTGCGCCACCGTCGTGCCCGGCGCCGTCGCCCCCGTCACGATGAACTCCGCCTTCATCTTCTTCTGCACGATGCGGTCGAGCGTGAAGGTCACCGTGTCCGGCTTGGCCTCGACGAGTTCAAAGCCCTGCGGCAGGACGGTCTGCACCTTGACGGCGTGCTTGCCCTCCTCCACCTTCGAGAGATCGACGTATGCCTTGAAGTCGCTCTCGCTCGCCGAGACGAAGAGCGAGCGCGGCCCACGCACGCGTAACTTGACGCTTGCGGCGTCCTTCGTGATTTTGTAGCCCTCCGGCGCATTGACGACGTCGAGCTGCACGGTGTAGGTGCTCTCAATGGACGGGTTCTGGTCGTTCATGACATAGCCCCAGAGGATGACCGCGATGACGAGCGCCAGGATCTTGGCCGGCAGATTGTGCTGCACGATATTGCGCATTCTTGAGATCATTTTCTCTTCCTCCAGTTCCTGATGAGGTCCTTGAGACCCTTCTGCGGGGAAGTGAATGCCGGCCGCAGGATGTTCTTGAGCTTCTCCGTGTCGAGATGGCGGACCATGCGCCCGTTCTCCGCGACCGAGATCGTGCCCGTCTCCTCACTGACGACGACGACGAGCGCATCGCACTGCTCCGAGAGGCCGATGGCCGCGCGGTGGCGCGTGCCGAGCTCCGTCGAGAGCGAGCGGTTCTCCGTCAAGGGCAGGAGGCAGCCGGCCGCAATGAGGCGTTTGCCGCGCACGATGGCTGCGCCGTCGTGCAGCGGCGTGTTCGGGATGAAGACATTGAGCAGGAAGTCCGCTGTGATGAGGCCGTCGATCTGGATGCCCGTCGCGCTGATGTCGTTGAGGCCCATGTTGCGCTCGATGACGATGAGCGCACCCGTCTTGTTGGCCGACATGACCTTGACGGCCTTGGCGAGCTCGCGCACGACAGACTGCGCTTCCTCGTCGTCTAAAAGCACCGACGGGCCGAGAAACTTGCCCTGGCCGAGGTGCTCGAGCGCGCGCCGCAGCTCTGGCTGGAAGACAATCGGCAGGGCGACGAAGAGCAGCGTCACCGCTTTCTGCAAGAGCCAGGAGATGACGTGCAGTTCCAGCCAGCTGCAGACCATCGTCACGCCCAAGAGCACGAGGATGCCCTTGACGAGCGTGATGGCGCGCGTGTCCTGCAGCATGACGTAGACCTTGTAGAGGATGACGGCCACGATCAGGATGTCGAGGATGTCCATCGGGCCGATTGTCGAGATGATACCGTGGAATTGTAGTGGATATGGCAGCTCAAATGGCATAAGCAAAACTCCTAAATGTATGTGGATCAAGATGAATCCGATATTTATCGTATTATATATAAAGCTATTCTCGCCATGATACAGGAAATCCTTGTGACTGTCAAAAAATTTTACTCCTAAGTCCTGAAGGCTTCCTGAATCCCTCCTGTATACGCCGCTGCCAAGGGAAAGCAAAAAGCCCGGCTGCCAAAGGGCAGCCGAGCCGTGAACAGGATATTCCTGTTTTGCTTACTTGATCTCGCGGATCCATCCCTCTTCCGGTGCTTCGACCGTGCCGAGCTGGATACCACGCAGCGTGTTGTAGAGTTTCGTGAGGACAGGGCCCATTTCCTTCATGCCGCTCGGGAACTCGATCGTCTCGCCGTTGCCGACAACCTTGCCGACCGGGCAGATGACGGCAGCCGTGCCGCAGAGGCCAGCCTCGGCGAAGTCCTTGAGCTCCGTGAACTTGACCGGACGATGCTCGACCGTGTAGCCGAGATGCTCGGCAATCGTGACGAGCGAACGGCGCGTGATCGACGGCAGGATGCTGTCGGATTTCGGCGTGACGAGCTTGCCGTCCTTCGTGACGAACAGGAAGTTTGCACCGCCCGTCTCCTCGACGTACGTGCGCGTAGCAGCATCGAGGTACATGTTCTCGTCGAAGCCCTTCTGGTGTGCGAGGATGTACGGATAGAGGCTCATCGCGTAGTTCAGGCCGGCCTTGATGTTGCCCGTACCGTGCGGGGCAGCGCGGTCATAGTCACTGACGCAGATCGTGATCGGCTTCACGCCGTTCTTGAAGTAGGAGCCGACCGGCGTGCCGAAGAGACGGAACTGATATTCGTCAGACGGCTTGACACCGATGACCGGGCCCGTGGCAAAGAGGTACGGGCGCAGGTAGAGGGCACCGCCCGACTCGAAAGGAGGAATCCAATCCTTGTTGGCTGCAACAACCTGATCGACAGCCTCGAGGAACATCTCCTCCGAGACTGGCGGCATCTCGAGGCGCTTAGCCGAGTCGATCATGCGCTTTGCGTTCATGTCCGGACGGAACGTGACGACGCGGCCGTCCTTCGTCTTGTAGGCCTTGAGGCCCTCGAAGACTTCCTGGCAGTACTGCAGGATGCCGGCGCACTCATTGATCGTGACGTTGGCGTCATCCGTCAGATGACCTTCGCCCCACTTGCCGTCTTTGAAGTTTGCGACGTAACGCTGGGAGATCGGCTGATACGCGAAACCCAGGTTATTCCAATCCACATTTACTTTTGCCATTGAAAACTCCTCTTTTCTTTCCGTTAAAGTAGTTATATCATAGTCCCGGCTGTACAGTTTGTCAATAGCCTAGGCAAGAAAATGATGTAATTTTACACAGAATATGTATCTTTGTCTTTCATCCGCCTACATACGCTTTTATCCGCTTTTATCGTGCTTTTTATTATAGAAAGAAATCACTCTCCCGCTTGCAGCAGGCGGCGCGCCTCCGGCAGCTTCGCGAGGATGTCCCCGGCGATAAGGCCTTCCGCCCGCTCTCCGTAGGCAAGGTCACCAGCGAGCCCGTGCAGGTAGACGCCGAGAACGGGGGCCATGCCGTCTGCGGCCTGCTCCATGAGGCCCGCAATCGTGCCGGCGAGCACATCGCCCGCGCCTGCCGTCGCCATGCCCGCATTGCCCTTCGTCGTGAAGAAGACGCGGCCATCGGGGAAGGCCACGAGCGTACACTCGCTCTTGAGCACGAAGACGGCATGGTATTCGGCCGCCGCGTCGCGCGCGATGCCGACGATATCTTCGCGCAGGTCTTCGACGGAGAGCCCCAGGAGGCCCGCCATCTCGCCGAGATGCGGCGTGAGGATCGGCACGTGCTTCGCCTCGCGCAGGATCTCGGGATTGTCGCGCAGGGCGTAGATGGCATCAGCGTCGAGCACGAGCGGCCTGTCCGTCTCGCGCACGAGCGCTCTGACGAGCTCGCCCGTCACCTTGGCGCGCCCGAGTCCCGGGCCAATGAGGACGGTATCGTACCCTTCCGTCAGCGGCACGAGCAGCTTGAGGGCCTCATCGCCGCCGATGACGCCTGCCTGCTCTTCGGGCACGGGCACCGTCATCGCCTCCGTGAGCTTCGCGGCGAGGATGGGCTGCTGGCTGTCCGGCACGGCGAGCGTCGCGATGCCGCAGCCCACTCGCAGGCAGGCCGACGTGCAGAGCGCCGCCGCGCCCGTCATGCCGCGCGAGCCCGCAACGACGAGGATGCGGCCGCAGGTCCCCTTGTGGGCCGTGCGCGGACGCGCGGGCAGCAGAGCGGCGGCCATCCGGCCGTCGATGCAGGCCTGCTGCATCGCCTCGTCCTCCAGGAGTTCGTGCGGGATGCCGATGGAGTCGACGCAGAGCTCGCCCGTGCAGGTCGCGCCGAGGCCGAGCAGGTGGCCCGGCTTCGGCAGTCCGAGCGCGAGCGTCCGCGTTGCCTGCACGGCCGCATCGCCGACCTCGCCCGTATCGGCCTCGACGCCGCTCGGGATGTCGATGGCGAGCACCGGGCAGTGCGCCGCATTGACAAGCTCCACTGCCTGGCGGACGACGGGGCGCAGCGTGCCGCGGAAGCCCGTGCCGAGGATGCCGTCGAGCACGCCGTCCGCGAAGCGCAGAGCGAGGCGCAGCCGGTCCATGTCGCGGTCCCCCGTCAGGTCATGCACAGCGATGCTCATCGCCGTCAAGGCCTGCTTCATGATGGAAGGCGAAGCCTTGAGGTGGTCGGGATTGCCCGTCAGGAATACCTTGAGGTCCGCCCCCTCGTTGGCGAGATAGCGCGCCGCCGCGAACGCATCGCCGCCATTGTTGCCGCTGCCCGCGAGGACGCAGATCGTCTTGCCGCGCACAGAGCCGAGCAGCGAGATCATCTCTGCAGCCGTCTGCCGCCCGGCATTCTCCATCAGCACGACCTCCGGCAGGCCGTACTCCTCTCCTGCGCGCCGGTCGACAGCGCGCATCTCCTTGACAAGTGATACCTTCATCGTCATCCCTCCATCACACATTGTGCCGTCGCGTACGCACGCGAGTGGCTCAGCGAGACCCATACCTTTGAGACCGACCGGCTGCGGGCCAGCTGCGCGAAATACCCCGAAAGATGAACCCGAGGTGCCCCGAGCGCATCCGGCAAAATCTCGATGTCGTGCAGCGTGCCGCCGCGCAGCCCTGTGCCGAGCGCCTTCATGACGGCTTCCTTGCCCGCGAAGCGCGCCGCATAGCTCGCCATCCTCTGCACGCCGCGGCTCTCGCAGTACGAGCGCTCCGCCTCCGTGTAGACGCGCATGAGGAAGGCCTCGCGGGCTGCTGCCCTCTTCACGCGCGCAATCTCCACAATATCCGTCCCGATACCTACGATCAAGACATCCACCTGCTTTCCATGTTTCATTTTCTCTACCTCAATCTAGATTCCCCATCCTCCTTCCATTTTCCTGCCAGAGCCTGCGGCGCAGCTGGGACTGTTCCCGAAAATATTTTTGATAATTTTCGATTATACTATCATACATTCACTAAAAATATGGTATAATGGCATTAAATAAAGCGAATTTATACAGATAAAATAGAACAGAAAGAAGCGATTTGAATGGAACTCAGACAACTCGAATATTTCCAGATGGCCAGCCGTCTGCGAAATATCACCCGCGCTGCGGAACGCCTGCGTGTTTCCCAACCGAATATCACGGTCGCCATCAAGAAGCTCGAGGCCGAGCTCGGCATCCAGCTCTTCGACCGCAGCCAGAAACAGCTCGCGCTGACGCCTGAGGGCGCCGTCTTCCTCAACCGGGTCGAGCTCGCCCTGCGCAACATCCAGGACGCCGTGCTCGAGGTCAACGACTACAAGCAGCTCCAGAAGGGCACCATCAAGATCGGCGTGCCGCCGATGATGGGCGCCTACCTCTTCCCGCGCATCTTTTCGAGCTTCCAGCGCCGCTACTCCCACCTCGACATCTTCATGCACGAAGAGGCCTCGATGTCGATCCGCGAGCAGCTCGAGCGCGACGAGCTCGACTTCGGCATCATCATCCTCTCCGGCGCCTCGAACCGCCTGCAGCTCCTGCCCATGTCCAAGAACCAGATCGTCTGCTGCGTGCCGGCCGCCAGTCCGCTCGCCAAGAAGAAATGCATCTCCATGGACGATGTGGCCGACACGAAGGTCGTCCTGCTCAAGGAAGGCTCTTTCCTGCGCCAGACCATCCTCGGCCGCATGAAGTCCGAAGGCGTCACGCCGAACATCGTGCTCGAGTCCAATCAGATCAACACCTTGAAGGGACTCGTCGCCAACGGCGTCGGCATCACCTTTCTCCTCGACATGGTCGCCGACGAAACGCCCGGCCTCAAGACACTGCCGCTCGCCGATCCCATCTTCGTCGACGTCGGCCTTGCCTGGAAGAAGGACCGCTACATCTCGAAAGCCGCACAGTCCTTCATCGACTTCTGCAAGGACCTGCTCAAGAAAGACCACAGCAACAAGACCGACGCTGCCTCGCCTGCCCAGGAATAAACCAACTAAGTCAACAGACAGCAGAAATGCCATCTCACCGACTGCGTGAGATGGCATTTTTTTCATGGAATAGCAGGGGTTCAGCGGCGCAGGATCTCGAGGATGGCCTCGCCGATGTCCTGCGTCTTGGCCGTGCCGCCGAGGTCCGGCGTCAGCGTCTTCTTCTCGACGAGCAGTGTCTCGATGGCCGCGAGCACGCGCTTGCCCCAATCTTCCTTGCCGAAGAAGTCGAGCATCTGGCTGACCGACCAGATGCTGGCCAACGGGTTTGCGATGCCCTTGCCAGCGATATCCGGCGCGCTGCCGTGGATGGGCTCGAACATCGAGGGGTACTTGCGCTCCGGGTTGAGGTTGGCACCGGCCGCGAGGCCCATGCCGCCCGCGATGGCCGCGCCGAGGTCCGTCAGGATATCGCCGAAGAGGTTGCTCGTGACGACGACCTCAAAGCGCTTCGGGTTCTTGACGAACATCATGCTCGCCGCGTCGACGAGCAGCTTCTGCGTCTTGACGTCCGGATACTCTCTGCCGAGCTCGGCGAAAATCTCATCCCAGAACACCATCGAGTAGCCGAGCGCATTGCCCTTCGAGATGGAAGTCAGCGTCTTGTGCTCGCGGCGCGCGAGCTCGTAGGCGTAGCGCATGATGCGCTCGCAGCCCTTGCGCGAGAAGACGCCCGTCTGAAGCGCGATTTCCTGCGGCGTGCCCGGATAGAGGCGCGCACCGACATCGGCGTACTCGCCCTCGCTGTTCTCGCGGATGACGACCATGTCGATGTCCTCGCGCTTGACACCGGCGAGCGGACACGGTGCGCCCTCGAGCAGCTTGACGGGGCGCAGGTTGACGTATTCATCGAAGCCGCGGCGGATCTTCAAGAGCAGCTGCCCCAGCGAGACATTGTCTGGAACGCCCGGATAGCCGACAGCACCGAGGTAGATCGCATCGAACGCCTTGAGCGTATCGAGGCCGTCCTCCGGCATCATCTCGCCCGTCTTCAAGTAGTACTCACAGCCCCAGGGGAAGTCCGTGAACTCGACAGCGAACGTGCCGTCGAGGGCTGCGATGCCAGAGAGGACCTTCTTGCCCTCCGCGATGACCTCAGGACCGATGCCGTCGCCGGCGATGACTGCAATCTTGAATTTCTCCATAGCAATGCTTCCTTTCTGAAAATAATGCAATCAGCAGATAATGAAAAAGCGGTTTCCCGGAGGAAACCGCTCCATACGCAAGGTATGTTACAGGACGATATGCGCCATGACAAAGCCAGCGCAGCAGCCCGTGAAGACGCCGATGAGGCCCGGGATCATGAAGCTGTGATTGAGGATGTACTTGCCGATGCGCGTCGTGCCCGAGCGGTCAAAACCGATGCAGGCGAGGTCAGACGGGTACGTCGGCAGGAAGAAGTAGCCGTAGCAGGCCGAGATGAAGGACATGATCAGCACAGGATCCATGCCGACATTGAGTGCCAGCGGCATGACGATCGCGATGGCCGCAGCCTGCGAGTTAACGAGCTTCGACGTCAGGAACGCGAAGATCGCATAAGCCCAGGGATATGCCTGGACAGCGGCACCGAGCCACTGCTTGAGGATGGTCATGTGGTTTGCGAAATACGTGTCGGCCATCCAGGCGACGCCATAGACCGAGACGAGTGCAACGATACCAGAGCGGAATACCTGGCTGTTGCCGACATCCTTCGCCTTGATCTTGCAGAAGACCAGGATCATGGCGGCAACGAAGAGCATGACCATCTGGATGACGTCCGTCATCGAGATTGCCTTCATGACGCCCTTCGCGTTCGGGAAGTGCGGCAGAAGCTGCGGGAAGTTGCCGAGGCAGGCGATGACGAGGATGCCGAGGAAGAAGATGTACATCGCATGGTAGTACGATTTCGGCAGTTCCTTGCCCTGCAGCGTCTCCGAGTCACCGTAGACGTATTCCTTGTTCTCCGGGTCCTTGATGAACTCCTGGAAGCGCGGATCCTTGTCGAGGTCTTTGCCGCGGCGGTAAGACCAGAGAGCGGCGCAGAAGACGCCCGTGAACGTAGCCGGGATCGAGACGGCGAGAATCTGGAGGACCGTGTACTCATAGCCTGCTGCAGCCATGAAGCCGACAATCGAGACGACGGCAACCGAGACAGGCGAAGCGCAGATAGCCATCTGCGAAGCGACCGAAGCGACAGCCATCGGGCGCTCCGGGCGGATGTTCTGCTTGATGGCGATATCATAGATGATCGGGAACATCGTGTAGACGACGTGACCCGTGCCGCAGAGGACCGTGAGGAACCAGGTCGTCAGCGGAGCGAGGATCGTGACCTGCTTCGGGTTGTTGCGCAGGAACTTCTCTGCATACTTGAGCATGACCGTGAGGCCGCCCGACGTCTGCAGGAAGCCGGCGCAGGTGACGACCGCGAGGATCGTGAGCATGACGCCGATCGGCGGCGTGCCGGGCTTATAGCCAAAGACGAATGTGAAGATGACGAGGCCGATGCCGCTGATGACAGCCAGACCAATACCGCCGTGACGCACGCCAAAGACAAGGCAGGCCAGCAGTACGATGAGACCAAGCAACATTTCCAAGTGAAACTCCCCTTCCTATTAAATAAAGACAGAAATCCTATTCCTTAGATCCGCCGTGCCACCCCTCCTCTCTTCATACTGCGCGGAATCAAAGAGAAACAATTTCCCCTGCTCTCTTATTTTCGCGCAATCTGTTCAAAATCCTGCTGAAGAATGCGTTTCATCCATAAAATTCATGAATCCGATAGCAGGACCATATGATGCAGGTTGGACAGATGAGGACAGCTGTGCGGGCAGCAAAGCGAAGCGTCCGAGAATTTACGCTTTATTATACAATAAAAGAAAAGAATAAGTAAATATTATTTATCATAAAATATTTTAATGATATATATCACTTATTCTTTGGTAAATCAGATTCATCACAAAGAGTCCCTTCTTCACAGAGCGGCAGAATCATTCATGCATAGAATCATCGTCATGCTCGAAATGAATCATGCGACAGCTCTGAGCAATATTTTCCGTTAAGAGCATTGATTTTATGTAGCCATATGCATAACGTTGTGGTATAATATGCTAAAAAGTTATATTGATAATAATTCTATGAGGAGGATTTCATTCTATGGCTACCATTAACGATAACTATCTGAAGCTGCCGGGCAGCTATCTCTTCGCGGAGATCGCGCGCCGTGTCGCCGCCTACAAGGAAGCGAACCCGGATGCCGACATCATCCGCCTCGGCATCGGCGATGTCACGCAGCCGCTGCCGCAGGTCTGCATCGAGGCCATGCACAAGGCGGTCGACGATCAGGCGAAGGCTGAGACGTTCCACGGCTACGGCCCGGAACAGGGCTACTCCTTCCTGACGGAAGCCATCATCAAGAACAACTACACGGACCGCGGCATCGAGATCGCGCCGGACGAGATCTTCGTCAGCGACGGCTCCAAGAGCGACTGCGGCAACATCCAGGAGATCTTCGGCACGGCCAACAAGGTCGCCATCACGGACCCGGTATACCCGGTCTACCTCGACACGAATGTCATGGCCGGCCGCACAGGCACGCTGCAGGAGGACGGCCACTTCGAGGGCGTCGTCTACCTGCCCTGCACGGCCGAGAACAACTTCGCGCCGTCGCTGCCGACGGAAAAAGTCGACATGATCTACCTCTGCTGCCCGAACAACCCGACGGGCACGACGCTCTCGCGCGAGGAGCTGACGAAGTGGGTCAACTACGCCAAGGAAAATGACGCCGTCATCCTCTTCGATGCCGCTTATGCCGCCTACATCACGGAAGACGATGTACCGCGCTCCATCTATGAGATTCCGGGCGCCAAGGACGTCGCCATCGAGTTCCGCTCCTTCTCCAAGACGGCGGGCTTCACGGGCACGCGCTGCGGCTACACGATCGTCCCGAAGACGGTCACGGGCCGCGCAGCAGATGGCTCGCGCGTGCCGTTCAACAAGCTCTGGAACCGCCGTCACACGACGAAGTTCAACGGCACGGCCTACATCGTCCAGCGCGGCGCTGCGGCCATCTACACGGAAGAGGGCAAGAAGCAGGTCAAAGAACTCGTTTCCTATTATATGGAGAACGCCCGCATCATCCGCGAGGGCCTCAAGGCAGTCGGCATCAAGGCCTACGGCGGCGTCAATGCCCCGTACATCTGGCTCAAGACGCCGGACAACATGAGCTCGTGGGACTTCTTCGACAAGCTCCTGCACGAAGTCAACATCGTCGGCACGCCGGGCGCAGGCTTCGGTCCGTGCGGCGAGGGCTACTTCCGTCTCACGGCCTTCGGCAGTCGCGAGAACACGGAGCGTGCCGTCGCACGCTTCGCCAAGCTGAAGTTCTGATTGGCTTTCCCAAAATAGCAAATCAATCGAAAGATAGGCTAGCCATCAATTGGCTAGCCTATCTTTCACTCCCCAGTTTCCGCTCACTTATAGATAATAGTCCGTCATCGGCATGTAACTGAGGTGGGCTATTCTGCCCACGGATTTTCCGGCGTTGCTTCAAGCTTCCAGCTAGCTTCAGCCATCAGGCTGCTGCCGCCGACATCAGCTTTGCGGATGGGTGCGGAAGCTACTGATTCCCCTTCACCCAACCATCAGCCAAACAACAAAAAGCGAGGTCACATGCACAGCATGTGGCCTCGCTTTTTATCTCTGTGATGTTTCGTGGTGCTCAATTCCCGAAGAGCGCCTTGGCAAAATCCTCGGCGTTGAACGGGCGCAGGTCCTCGACGCCCTCGCCGACGCCGATCCACTTGACCGGCATGGAGAGCTGGCTCTTGATGCCGATGACGACGCCGCCCTTGGCCGTGCCGTCGAGCTTCGTCAGCACGACGCCCGTGATCGGTGCGGCCTTCGTGAAGAGCTCGGCCTGGCTGATGGCGTTCTGGCCCGTCGTCGCATCGAGGACGAGCAGTGTCTCATGTGGCGCGCCCGGGATCTCGCGGCCGATGACGCGGTTGATCTTCTCGAGTTCCTGCATGAGGTTCGACTTCGTCTGCAGACGGCCTGCCGTGTCGATGATCAGCATATCGACCTTGCGCGCGATGGCTGCCTTGACGGCGTCGAAGGCGACGGCCGCCGGGTCAGAGCCCTCTTCGTGCTTGATGACGGGCACGCCCGTGCGCTGGCCCCAGACCTCTAGCTGGTCGATTGCCGCCGCGCGGAAGGTGTCGGCTGCGGCAAGCAGGACGGACTTGCCCTGTCCCTTGTAGTAGGCCGCCAGCTTGCCGATCGTCGTCGTCTTGCCCGCGCCGTTGACGCCGATGACGAGCAGGACGGTCGGGCCCTGCTCGGCGATGCGCGTCGTGTCCTCACCGGCCGTCAGGATCTCGACGATCTCATGCTGCAGGAACGGCTTGAGGTCCTCCGGCGTGTTGATTTCTTTCTTCTTGATGCCCTTGCGCACGGCCGTCATGAGCTTGTCGGTCGTCTTGACGCCGACATCCGCCATGATGAGCGTCTCCTCGAGCTCGTCGAGCAGATCCTCGTCGATGTCGGCATAGCCAATGATGATCTTCTCGATCTTGTTGGTCAGGTTCTCGCGGGTCTTGTTCAGCCCCTTCTTGAGGCGGTCAAAAAATCCCATGATGATTCCTCCTATCTCTATGATCTATGATTCATGATTCCTGTTGACGGGCTGCCTCACTTCTCGAGGGAGGCAGTGTCGAGCTCATCGAGCCGCACGGACAGCAGCCGCGAGACGCCCGTCTCCTCGACGGTCACGCCGTACATCGTGTCGGCAACCTCCATCGTCCCCTTGCGGTGCGTGACGACAATGAACTGCGTCTGCTCCGCGAATTCCCGCAGGAAGCGGCCGAAGCGCATGACATTCGCCTCGTCGAGCGGCGCGTCGATCTCGTCGAGCACCGAGAAGGGCGACGGCCGGTAGCGCAGGAAGGCGAAGAGCAGGGCAATGACAGTTAGCGCGCGCTCGCCGCCCGAGAGCGCGGCGAGGCTCTGGCGCTTCTTCTGCGGCAGGGTCACGAGGATGTCGATGCCCGTGTGGAGCACGTCCTTCTCGTCGAGCATCTTGAGCTCTGCCTTGCCGCCGCCGAAGAGGCGCACGAAGATCTCGCCGAAGTAGCGCTGGATGTCTGAAAAGGCCGACTGGAACTGCTTCGTCATGGCCGCATCCATCTCCGCGAGGATGCGGCCGAGATTCTCCTTGGCCTCGACGAGGTCGGCCGACTGCTTCTTCATGAAGTCGTGACGCTTCTGCAGGTTCTCGTACTCCTCGACGGCATTGGGGTTGACCGGGCCGAGAGCGTCCATCTCTTTCTTCAGGGACTGCATGCGGCTGCGCAGTTCCTGCGGCTCGATATCGAGCGCCTCTTCTAGGGCGCGCTCCGGCGTCAGGCCGAATTCGCGCAAGATGGCCTGCTGGCTGTCCTGTAGGGCCATCTGGATCTTGGCGGCCAGCACGTCGAGCTGGTGGACCTCCTCCTGCTTCCGGCTGCGCCTGCGCGCAAGCTCGCGCCCCTTCGCCTCGAGCTCCTGGCCTGCGGCCATCTTCTCCATGCGCATGCCATAGAGCCCGCGCTGCGCCTTCTGCGCTGCATCGAAGGAATCCTGCCAGTCCTGCGAGGTATGCTCGAGCTCCTGCAGGCGCTTTTGGCTTTCCTCAGCGCGCGCCTCGAGCTGCTGCTCTTCCTGCTCGAGCTCCGCGAGCGACTGTTCGCCGCGCTGCTTCTCCTGGCGGTAGAGCGCCATCTGCTCGGCACTGCGCTTCCACTCCTGCTCGAGCACGGCGCGCTGCAGGGCTTCTTCCTGCATGCACTTGCCGAGCGCTGCGGCGTCTTGCTCGGCATCCTCGAGGTCGAGGCGGCTCTCCTCGGCCTCTTTCTTCGCCGCTTCGAGCTCGTCTGCCAATGCCTTGACCGAACGCGCCTGCAAGACGCGCTTGTTCTGGTTCTCGGCAAAGGTCGCCTGGCGCTCGGCGTCAGCCGCGAGGAGTTCCTGCACGGACTGCTCCTGCGCAGCGAAGTTCTCCTGCAGCCGCTCAAGGCTCACGCGCAGTTCCGCGCGTTCGACGCTCTTCTGCTGCACGAGGGCAAGTGCGTCTGCCTGGCCCTTCTCCGCCTCGGCTGCACGCGCGGCGGCTTTTCTGACGGCCTGTTTCCCATCATCGAGCTCCTGCTGGCAGGCGATGAGCTTCTCGCGCAGAGCCTCGATCTCGCCGCTGCGATTGAGGAAGCTCGCCTCTTTGCGCGCGCGGCCGCCGCCCGACAGCGAACCGCCCGGCGCGAGGAATTCGCCCGTCAGCGTCACGATGCGCAGGCGGTAGTCCTGCTTCTTGGCGAGGGCGAGCGCGTGGTCGAGCGTGTCGACGACGAGGATGCGAGCGAGCAGGAAGTCGGCCGCCTTGCGGCAGGAATCGTCGATCTCAACGAGCTCATTGGCCCAGCCGATTGCGCCCTCGCCGTTCTCGGCCTCCTTCTCGCGCTCCTTCGGATACTGCACGGAGAGCGTCGAGAGCGGCAGGAAGGTCACGCGGCCGAGGTGCTTGCGCTTGAGGAAGGCGATGGCTGCCTTAGCCGTCTCCGTGTCCTGCGTCACGATGTTCTGCTGGTTGCCGCCCAGGGCGACCTCGATGGCCGTCATGTAGGGCTGCGGGATCGTCAGGAGCTCCGCGATGGCGCCAGAGATGCCCTCATGCCAGGGCTCCTGGCTCTGCAGCACGGCCTTCGGCGCCTTGCCGAAGCCCTCGTACTCCTCCTGCATGTGCTGCAGGAAGTCGATCTTCTCCTGCAGGCTGCTCGCGCGCTGCACGCGCTTCTCCTGCTCTTCGCGAAGAGCCGACTGCTTTGCCTGCGCCTGCTGCTGCGCATGGCGCGCGGCCTGCTGCGCCTTGACGGCTGCCTGAAGCTCGCTTTCTTTCTTGGCGAGCGCGGCCGTCATCTCCGACTGCTGCACGCGCAGGATGGACTGCTTCCGCTGTGCCGCGGCAATGGCCGCCTGGCGCTCCGCCTGCCCCTCGCTGCCCGCTTCGATATCGCGGTCGAGGATGGCGAGCGCCTGCTTGGCCGTGGAGAGCTCTTCCTGCTTCGCCTCGCGCTGCTTGCCGGATGCTTCGGCAGCCTTCTTGCGCTCTGCGACGATGGCCGCAATCTTTGCCGCGCGCTCCTGCTGGCTCTTCTCCCTCGCCTCAGCCTCGCCTAGCTTCCTCTTCTTCTCAGCGGCTTCACCCGAGAGACGGCCGATCTCGCGGACCGACTGCACGAGGGCTTCCTGCAGCTCCGCGCGCCGCGACTGGATGCGCTCCCTCGCCGCACCGCTCTGGCCCTGGCGCTCCTCGAGCGTCGCAATCTCGCGGCTGGCAGCCTCAAGCTTCTGGCGCAGCTTCTCGCTCTCTTCCGCGCCGTCTTTCATGCGCTGCTCGAGCTCGAGGATCTCCTTCTGCAGAGCCTCGCGCGCTGCTCCCGCCTGCTTGGCCGCCGTCTCGAGCGCAAGCGCCTCGTCGCGGGCCTTCCCGAGCTTCTCCTCGTTGGCAGCCTTGCGCTCCGCTTCGCGCTTTGCGCTGCGCGCGAACTTCGTGAGCTGGCAGCGGCGGTACTCCTCGTGCAGGGCATTGTACTGGCGCGTCTTCTCCGCATGGCGCGCGAGCGGCTCGAGCTGCGTCTCGATCTCCTGCATGATGTCCTGCACGCGCAGCAGGTTGTTCTCGGTATCCGTGAGCTTCCTCACCGTCTCGCGCTTGCGGTCGCGGAACTTCGTGATGCCCGCCGTCTCCTCGAAAAAGGCGCGGCGATCCTCCGGGCGGCTGTTGAGAATATCCTCCATGCGGTTCTGGCCGATGATGCTCATGCCGTCGTGACCGATGCCCGTGTCGGCGAAGAGCTGGTAGATATCCTTGAGGCGGCAGCGCGAACGGTTGATGAAATACTCGCTCTCGCCACTGCGGTAGAGGCGGCGCGTCACCGCCACCTCGCGGAAATCGACGGGCAGAGTGCCGTCGTTGTCGAAGATCAGCGAGACTTCCGCAATGTTGAGCGGGCGCCTCTGCGCCGAGCCCGCGAAGATGATGTCCTCCGAGCGCGTGCCGCGCAGGTTGCGGATGTTCTGCTCGCCGAGCACCCAGCGCACGGCATCCGTGATGTTGCTCTTGCCGCTGCCGTTGGGGCCGACAATCGCCGTGATGCCGTGGTCGAATTCTATCGTGATCTTATCGGCAAAGGACTTGAATCCATATGCCTCAAGGCGTTTTAGCTGCAATCGTCACACCTGCCTGTCTGCGGCACCCGGTTCCTGGAACTTGCCCGCCGCTACATACTGCTTCATGAACGTCAGAAAATCCTTGTCGAGCGAGGAGAATACCTTGTGGCTGCTCCAGTAGAGCGCCGTGCGCGCCGTCAGGCGCGGCGTGAGCGGCCGCCTGACGAACGACTGCTCCCCCTTGAGCACGAAGTCCGGCAGGATGGAGATGCCCGTGCCGTTGGCCACGAGCTGCTTGATCGTCTTGAGCTGCGTCGTCGTCAGCATGACGTCCGGCGTGAAGCCTGCCTCGATGCAGCGCGCGAAGATGGCCCGGTACTGGTACGTGCGCGGCTGCTGCAGGATGAAGCGCTCGCGCCGCAGGCTCTCGAAGGCGACTTCTTCCTTCTCCGCGAGCGGATGGCCCTGCGGCAGGCAGAGGCTCATCGCATCGTGCATGATGAGCAGCTCATTGGTAAAGGACGCTTCCGGCTTGCCGAATATCACGCCGAAGTCGAGATCGCCGATCTCCACGTGCTCGCGCACCTCATCGGAGTCGCCGAATTCCTGCACATCGAGCAGCGTATTCGGGAACGCCTCGCGGAACTCCTTGAAGAACTCCGGGAAAAGATACGCCTCGAACATCGGCGGCACGCCGAAGTGGACCGTGCCCGCACTGCCGACGCAGAAGCGCATCATGTCCTGCTTCGCGATCTCCGCGTCCTGCATGATGCGCCGGGCATGGATCAGGAAGGCGCGGCCCGCATCCGTCAGTGTGACGTGCTTCTGGCTCCGGTCGATCAGCGTGAGCCCGAGCTCCGCCTCGAGGGCCTTGATGGCCTTCGTGACGGAAGGCTGCGAGACGTGCAGCACCTTCGCCGTGCGCGTGAAGTTCTCCAGCTCACTGATCGTACAAAAATATTCCAACTGCCGAAATTCCATTGTGATTCCCCCATCTTTGCAGACGATCCTCTCCTTCTCCTCCATCCCGAAAAGTCTGTGGAGCGGAGAACGCCTCAGGCGCGCTGCACGAGTTCCTGCAAGCGCTGATTCACGAGGTCGATCCACTCGCCGTGGAAGCCGACTTCCGTCAAGAGCTCCTCGAGCGACTCGATGCGCGGCTGGTCGAGGAACATCCGCACGCGGCTCTTTTCGATGCTGCGGTAGATGTAGTAATCCTCGGGAATCATGCCCGGCTTCGGGAAGATGACCGTGTACTCGTGGTACATCTTGTCGTTCATGGACTCGTAGACGCCCGTCGAGCGAGCGGCATACGCCTGCCACGTGTCCGGCAGGGAGGCGAGCAGGGCAGTGACCTCGCCCTTGATGGCTGCGACCGTATCCCCGTAGGCGGCGAGCAGCGCTTCCTCGGCAGACGTGTCCTGCAGCATGACGGCGCAGATGAGGTCGCGGACGGCGTTGAAGTCTCCGAGGCCGTACTGGAGGAATTCATCGGCGTTCTCGATGCCCGCGAGCCACTTCTTCAACGCCTCTTCCATCGCGGCGCGCGCCTTCGCGACGACGAGCTCATCCTCGCCGTGGAGCTGCAGTGCGAGGTTGCAGACGCGCTGACCGGCCGCATCGTCGTGCAGTATCTCCTTCTCCGCACAGTCGCGGCAGTAGCCGATGGCCTCGTTCGTGAACGGCCGTCCTTCCGCGATTTCCTCCATGGTCGGGAAGCGCTTGCCGAGCTTCTCGTAGATTGCGCGCTGCTCTTTGAGCTTTCCCTTCGAGAAGTACGTCAACGGGCGCTCCTGGTAATCGACATGCGTGACCTTGCCACAGCCCGCGCAATGGTATTCCTTGTCCACGAGCTTGACCGCGATGTCGCGCTCCGGACGCGGCTTGAAGAACTCGTAGGGAACAGTCTCCACGAAGGAATAATTGAAGATGTTGAGCAGATTGTCCGTGATGCGGGATGGTTCATTGGCCATGCAGTGACACTCCTATCTTGATACATGAATATGACATAAACAAAAAGCCTGGAAGGAAACCTTCCAGGCTGCATTTCATCTTGGAGGCGACACCCAGAATCGAACTGGGGATAAAGGTTTTGCAGACCTCGGCCTTACCACTTGGCTATGTCGCCAAAATAAAATGGAGCGGAAAACGAGGCTCGAACTCGCGACCCCCACCTTGGCAAGGTGGTGCTCTACCACTGAGCTACTTCCGCATGTATCGTGTCTGTTTCAGAACACTTGAATATCATACCAAATAAAGTAACTCCTGTCAAGCATTTTCCCGTTCCCTTTTTTAATAAAAATTTCTCCCTTACTCGACAACCTTAGCCTTAAACACCAGGGCCACGTCGGCATCAGAACAGCAAAATTCCGCTTCCCCTTCGGGCTGGCCCGGGAGCTTCCCGCCATAGCGCAGGATATCGATATAGGGAAAGGCACAGTGCATGGCCATGGGACAGATTTTCCCCCGATCCGTATCATAATCAAAGGTCTCACCGATATGGTGGCCGCGATGGCAGCCCATGGTTCCTAATTTTCCCGTAACGGTCAATTCTATTTTCGGTCTCTTTCCTCGTTCCATAAAAAACAACTCCTTTCACGTGTATCCCCATAGGGAAAGACGCGGGGCAGAAAGAATATCCGCCCCGCGTCCCATAATCAGATTCTTAAATATTAAACAGTCTTCTGCCGTTTTCGGCCGTGATGCAAGCCGCTTCTTCGGCACTGATACCGCGAAGGGCTGCCAGTTCCTCTGCCACATAACGGACATAAGCCGGTTCATTACGCTGGCCGCGATGGGCCTGAGGCGTCAGATACGGGCTGTCCGTTTCGATGAGGATGCGGTCTAAGGGCAGGTTTTCGGCGACTCGTCGAGCTCGCTTCGAATTGGGATAGGTCAAGGGACCGTCAAAGCCGAAGTAAAAGCCCATGCGCAAGAGTTCTGCCGTCATTTCAAGGCTGCCGGAGTAGCAGTGGAAGACGCCGCGGATGCTCTTGCCGTATTGGCGAAGAATATCCAGCGTATCGCCGTGAGCTTCGCGGTCGTGGATGATAATCGGCACGTCGAGCTCAACGGCGAGCTTCACCATGTCGATGAAGACAGCCTGTTGGACGGCGCGGTCGGGCTCAGGCCAGTGATAGTCTAAACCCACTTCACCGATGGCGACGACCTTTTTTTCACCGCGCACCCATTGACGAAGTCTCTCTGCATCTTCCGGCGTTGCCGTAGCCGCCAGTTCCGGATGAATGCCGACGGCAGCATAGACGCTGTCACAAGAATTGGCAAGATCGATGCAGGCGCGAGACGTCGCCATATCCGTCGCCGGACAGAGCATCAAGCCGACGCCCGACGCGTCCGCCCGAGTAAGGATTTCCCGGCGGTCCGCATCGTAAGCCTTGTCATTGATATGACAGTGCGTATCGAACAGCATTATCGTACGCGGCTGCCCGGTGCCATGCCGTCGACAAAGGCAACCTGCAGATTGTCGTTACCGTCGGAAGCAGCCAGGAGCATCCCCTTCGATTCAACACCGCAGAGTTTGACCGGCTTCAAGTTGGTGACGACGATGACGCAGTGACCGATGAGGTCTTCCGGTTTATAGTACAGGGAAATCCCGCTGACGATCTGGCGAGTTTCGACGCCGAGGTCGACTTGTAGTTTCAGCAGTTTTTTAGCCTTGGGAACTTTTTCGCAGGCTACGATTTTACCGACGCGAAGGTCGATTTTGCCGAAGTCATCGATGGTGATTTCCGGCTTTACCGGTTCCTGGGCCGCCGGGCAGACCGGTTCAGCTGCTTCTTTCTTATCGGTCTTAGCTTCGGCGATTTCTTCATCTAAGTCGTAGCGCGGGAAGAGGGCATCGCCCTTTTCGACCTTCGTATCGGCCGGATACAGTCCCCACTGCTGCGCATCCTGAAGGTTTGCCTTGGAAAAATCACCAAGCCCCAACTGATGCCACATATCGGCAGCGCTGACGGGAATGAAGGGGCTTACTAAGGCCGCAATGATGCGCTGTGCTTCGATTAAATTGTACAGGACCGTCTGCAGACGCTGAGCCTTCGTTTCATCCTTAGCGAGGACCCACGGCGTCGTTTCGTCGATGTATTTATTGCTGCGGCGGATGAGGGTCCAGACGTCGTTAATGGCATCGTTGATTTTCATGTCATCCATGAGGGTTTCAAACTGCTTGGCTGTGTCCACAGCGCAGGCTGCCAAATCATCATCAACAGCTTCTTTTACCGTCGGGCCGGCGACGACGCCGCCTTCGTATTTTTCGACCATGGCCAAGGTACGCTGTAAGAGGTTGCCCAAATCGTTAGCAAGGTCGGAGTTGATGCGGTTGATAAAGGAAGGCAAAGAGAAGTTACCGTCTTGGCCGAGGCGGATTTCTTTGAGCAAGTAGTACCGCAGAGCATCGGCGCCGTAGCGGTCGATTAAAGGAATAGGATCGACGACATTCCCTAAGGATTTACTCATCTTCGTTCCGTCGACGATGAGCCAGCCGTGACCAAAGACCTTTTTCGGAATCGGCAGACCGCAGCTCATGAGCATAATCGGCCAGATGATGCTGTGGAAGCGAACGATTTCCTTACCGACCAGATGGAGGTCAGCCGGCCAGAATTTTTTGAACTTTTCCGGATCGTCGAGGTACCCCGCAGCCGTTACGTAGTTAACCAAGGCGTCGAACCAGACATAAACGACGTGCTTCGTATCCCAAGGCACTTTGATGCCCCAGTCGAAGGACGTACGGGAAACACAGAGGTCTTCGAGCCCGCTTTTAACGAAGGAAATCATTTCGTTGCGTCGCGATTCCGGCTGGATGAAATCAGGATTTTCGTCAATAAATTTCAGCCATTTATCGGCGTATTTATTCATCTTTAAGAAATAGGCTTCTTCCGAGACGAGTTCCAGCGGACGACCGCAGTCGGGGCAGATGTGTTTGCCTTCAGGGAGTTTGTTTTCCGGCCAGAAGGTTTCACAGGGCGTACAGTACCAACCCTTGTATTCGCCTTTATAAATGTCGCCGTTGTCGTAGGATTTCTGCATCAAGGCCTGAACGACTTTTTCATGGCGTTTTTCCGTCGTCCGGATGAAGTCATCATTGGAGATATTCAATTTTTTCCACAACTCTTGGAAGAGCGATACGATTTCATCGACGTATTCGATGGGCTTCACGCCTTTTTCTTCAGCTGCTCGCTGAATCTTCTGGCCGTGTTCGTCAGACCCGGTCAAGAAAAGGACGTCGTCGCCGCGCAGGCGGTGGAACCGAGCCAGCGAGTCGGCAATCGTCGTGCAGTACGTGTGCCCAATGTGAAGTTTGGCGCTTGGATAGTAAATCGGTGTGGTGATATAATACTTTCTTTTTTCAGACATGGGATTTCCCTCCTATACCGACAAATGAGCCGGTGTTATAAACTAAGCGCAGCCTGGTATACACTACGTTTGGGCACGCCGCACCGTCTGGCGACAGTCCGGACAGCCTCTTTCTTAGCAACGCCCTGTTCCATCAGTTCCCGGACCAGGGCTGCATAATCAACATTTTCAGAATTGGCATCTTCAGCCATTTTGGTCATCCCCTCTACGAGGATGACGAATTCGCCGCGCGTCCCTTGTTCAGAAAGGGCGGCTTGAAGTTCGCTGAGGCTTCCATGAAGATATTGTTCATATCGTTTGGTCAGTTCCCGACAGAGAACGGCCTTTCGATCGCCCAGAACCTCTATCATTTCGCCCAGCACCTGCCGGATGCGGTGAGGGGCTTCATAAAAAATGAGCGTTCCCTCATAGGCTTCGACGGACTGCAGGGCCGGCAGGCGATGTTTCTGCGTCTTCGGCAAAAAACCGACAAAGGTAAACCTCGTCGTATCCATACCGGAAGCGATGAGTCCCGTAAGGCCGGCATTGGCCCCTGGAAGAGGCACGATGGGAATATCGGCTTCCAAGGCCAAACGGACCATGTCACTGCCGGGGTCGCAAATAGCCGGCATGCCGGCATCACTGACCAGAGCAATCATCAGGCCGTCTTTCAATTTCTCGATAAGCTGCGGCCCTTTTTCGGCTTTATTATGTTCGTGATAGCTCGTAAGGGGCGTATCGATATCATAAGCCATGAGCAGCTGTTTCGTATGACGCGTATCTTCAGCGGCAATAAGGTCAGCTTCTCGCAGGCAGCGTACCGTGCGGTACGTAATGTCCTCTAAATTTCCGATGGGCGTCGGGCAGAGATAGAGCGTCCCCTTTTGAAAAACTTCCGGCATAATACTCCTTTCACAGAAAAAAGACGGCTGAAAAGGACACCGCCTTATCTTCCATATAAGCGATCCACAGCGTCACTGTAACTTCCATCGGCCTTATGGACGATGAGCGGCGGCAGGACAGACAGGCCTTTGCCTCCGCCATGGATGCCTTCGACGAGGAAAAGCTTCGCTTCTTTATCGGGGCGACCATGAATCAGCTGCAAAACCTTTGGTTCAATATCATGGACCCGCAGGGCTTCTAAAATATCGGCCAAGCGTTCGGTAATATGAACCATGCGAAAGCGGCCGTGATACTTCAAGGCGTATTTCGCCGCATCGAGGACATCGTCTAAAGACGCTGTTTCTTCATGGCATGCCCTCCGGATGCCGTCGACGTCACTGTAAGCCCCGCGGCTTTTTTCCCGGTAAGGCGGATTGGCATAGACGGCTGAAAAGGCACCGGACGGCGACCACTCCCGAATCCGGCGATAATCACCTTCTACGATGCGGATGCGGTCATCCCGCCCGTTTAAGGCCACGTTGCGGCCGGCAATATCGGCCATAATCGGATTAAACTCAACTCCGGTCAGGTCACGTGCCCCGCGGGCCGTCAGAATCAGCGGAATGGCCGCCGTCCCGGTTCCTAAATCAAGGGCCGGTCCATGAGGAACGGCCCCAAAGTGAGCCAATAAAACGGTATCGATGGAAAAACAGAACTGATCGTCCCGCTGAATGACCTTCATCCCATCGAGGATCAAGTCATCCAACCGTTCGTGAGGACCGAGCTCAATTTTCATGTTCCGTTTCCCCTACATCGGACCAGGGAACATTGATATTATGGCCCGATTCGAGCTGTACTTTAACCGTCTTATCTTTCATATGAACGCGAAGTACCGTGCCGACGCCTTCATCGGTCATGACCCGCTTTCCAACGGCCGGCGGCTTCTGCAGTTCACAACCTTTCTGCTGGCAGTTGCAGCACTTCAGTTCGCCTGACGTGTAAAGCTGGTTTTCATAGCGCAAGCAGCACATGAGGCGGCCGCAGATACCCGAAATTTTAGTCGGATTGAGGGACATGCCCTGGCCCTTGGCCATGCGGATCGACACGGGCTTAAAGTCACCGAGAAAAGTCGCACAGCAGAGCGGACGGCCGCAATAGCCGATGCCGCCGATCATCTTGGCTTCATCGCGAAGGCCGATTTGGCGAAGTTCGATACGGGTCCGAAAAACGGAGGCCAAATCGCGGACCAGTTCGCGGAAGTCAATACGGCCGTCAGCCGTAAAGAAGAAGATGATTTTCCCCATATCGAAAGTATAGTCGACATCGATGAGCTTCATCGGCAGCTTATGCTTGGCAATCTTGGTCAGGCAGATGCCGAAGGCCTTCTTCTCCCGTTCTTTATTTCGCTCAACTTGGCGCAAATCCTTGGCCGTAGCCTTGCGGATAATCGGTTTGAGCGGCTGGACGACTTCCGAATCCTCGACGTCCCGCGGCGGAATGACGACATTGCCGAATTCCATGCCCCGCGCCGTTTCTACGATGACTCCATCATCCAAGGCGAGCTCAATCTTATCGGGATCAAAATAATATATCTTTCCAGCAGGTTTAAAACGCACACCTACAACGATCACTTAAAATCCTCCTTTGAGCCGTATCGTCTGGAGACTGACATAGTCCCAAACTAAGCGGACATTGACATGGCGCGTCACCGCTTCCAGCGCCTCATGAAGCACTGACGACACGGCAAAGACGGCATCATCCGTCCAGTACGGCAGTAATTCGGTCATATCGGAGATATAACCTTTTAAACGGACATATTCCCGGCCGGCTCCGCTGCGGAGAACGGCCATGTCCCGCAGCAACAGACTAATCCAGCCTAAGATTTCCGTCGTATCACTATCGGTCAAATTAGCCGATACGACAAGCCATTTTGAATAAGGACAGGCATGTTTGGCCATAATCGTTAAGAAGTCCACAGCAAAGTGTGCTTTCTCCGTTCCATGCCCGTCGAGATAACGAAGAACGGTGCGAACAATACCGCCGCCCCACAGGATAGCATCATCCAAATTACCGCCGGCTCGATGAAGGCGCTGCAGCCCTTCTCTCATTTCATCGTCACCGACGGGATCGAAGGTAAAGGTAACGCAGCGCGACAGAATCGTCGGCAGCAGCAAATCAGGCTGATCCGTCACCAGAATGAAACAGACACCGGACGGCGGCTCTTCCAAGGTCTTCAGCATGCGGTTGGCAAATTCCACATTCATCGTCTCTACGTGGTCGATAATGCAAATCCGGCGCCGACCTCGTTCGCCTTGGAGGGCCAGTTTCGCCTGAAGCTGGCGAAATTGATCGACCTTCAACATGGCACCCATAGGAGCCAAATAAAAAACGTCATCGCCGTCGGCAATAAGGGCTTCATCGCCTGCCGGTGCCAAATCGCGAAAGACGGGACGGCCGGCCAAGGCCGAAGCGACGGCAATGGCCATCAGAGTCTTGCCGATACCGGCAGGGCCGGCGAAAATCATGGCATGAGGAAGGCGGTCTTCATCGATAAGACGAGCCAATTTTCGCTTCAACCGACCATGGCCGATGATCGTATCAAACAAGGTCTCATCCATCATTTTCACCTCCCTATTAAGAAATACCTTAATAACTTATTATATTAAAAAATCCCTCTAAAGTCTAGTATTTTCAACGCCTGACAGGTCTCCATCCGACCGAATCTATTTTTTGACAAGGGCAATCCCAGTGTCCAAAACGCAACGGTATACATCGTCATGAATTTCCTCTATCGGACGGAGTTTTTCACCTTCGGCGCAGGCAATTCTCGTCCAGTCATAGCGAACCGCCAATTCGTCATAAGCGGCGTGACATTTGGCCAGAAACTGCCCGTTTTTTTCATGGATGTCCCCGGTCTCGCCGCCTGTTTTTCCGACACGGTCGGCCATGAGCCCTTGGGTGACCGCTAAAGGTACGTCGAGGAGCAATACGGCATCCGGTTCGGGCAGGCCCATCTTACGGAATTCAAAATCCTCAAGCCAGTCAAGGTAGGCCTTACGCCGGGCCGCATCATCGATCTTGATCATTTGATAGAGCATATTGCTCGTCGTATAACGGTCGGCAATGACGATACCGCCCTGATCATAAAAGGCCTTCCATTTCATTTGATAGGATGCAAAGCGGTCGACGGCAAAAAAAGCGGACGCGGCATAGGGGTTGACGGCGTCCGCATCGCGGCCGAAGTCGCCGCGCAAATACATCTTCACGAGAGCACTGGAATCGCTGTCATAGTCTGGATAGCTCACGGCCATGACGGGATAGCCGTCTTTCTTTAGATGTTCCGTCAAGAGTTTGGTCTGCGTCGCCTTGCCGCTTCCATCGCCGCCTTCAATAATAAATAATTTACCCTTCATGGGAATCCTCCTTCTGTACGCGTATCGTCCGCAGCGTCCCGTCAGCCGGACCGTTTGGTTTATAGCCATGAGCCATCTTATAGCGGATATACTGTTGGCACGCCTCCGTAATAAATTCTCCTGCCGCCAACACCGGGATGCCCGGCGGATAAAAAGTAACCGTTTCAGCAACAATACGCCCACAGGCAGTCTCAAAGGGTATCGCTTCCACAGGACCGTTCCAAACCATTCTCGGCGCTGCGGCAACCTGGGAAATCGGAAGGGGAGGCTCTGCACTGGGAGCGGACTGACAACGGGGGCGACCGTCGGCAATAGCCCGGCAGGCATCGATCAGGGCTTGGGCCGTTTCCATCGTATCGCCAAGGGTAATCAGGGCCAATACGTGATTGCCTGCAATCAGTTCCACTTCGATTCCCTGCTTTCGCAGTTCTTTTTCCGCTTCGATGCCGTCGAGGCCGACGCCGGAAAAATCGATGGTGATCTTCGTTTCATCAAAACCGGTGACGACAGAACCGTCTACGATATCCCGTCCAAAGGACGACAGCCCTTGGATGGCATTGATTTCCCGACGCACATACCGGGCCAGTTCCAAGGCCCGTCCCAACAGCTCCGGCCCATGAAGAGCCAACTGCTGCCGAGCACTGTCGAGGGAGGCCAAGAACCAATAATGAGGACTCGTCGACTGAACGACAGACATAGACGCCGCCAAGCGATCGCTTAAGGGAAATCCTTGTCGACAATGAAGCATCGATGTCTGGGTCAAAGAGCCGGCCATCTTGTGCGTGCTTTGGGCAACGCAGTCGGCACCGCATTGCAGGGCTTCTTTGGGAAAGTCCGGCTGAAAGCCCAAGTGAGCCCCATGGGCTTCATCGACAAGGACAAAGAGCCCCTTTTCATGAGCATAGGCCGCCATGGCTTCCAGATTGCCGGCGATTCCATCGTACGTCGGATAGGTAAAAACGACAGCCTTGGCCTTCGGATAAGCTTCTATCGCCTTTTTTAAAGCCGTAAGGTCCGGCCCCAGCGATACTTGGCGTGCCGTATCAAAGCGACTTTCCATATAGACCGGCACAGCACCGCTCAAGATGAGGCCGCTGATGACGCTCTTGTGCGCTTCGCGGGGAATAATGATTTCATCGCCGTCACGGCAGACTGCTAAAACCATGGCTTCAATGCAAGCCGTCGTCCCATTGATGGAAAAAAAGGTTCTCCCGGCACCATAAAGATCGGCGGCTAAGTCCATCGCCTCTTTCAACGGCCCTTCGGGCTGAAATAAATCATCGAGGGCATACATGACGCCAAGGTCTCTTGAAAGGGCCGATCCAAAAAGTTTCTCTTGGTAGTCCGAAATCCCCTGCCCCAACTTATGTCCCGGCGTGTGATAGGCCTTCATATGCAGCCGACAATAGTTTTCCAGGGCTTCCACAAAAGGAGCCCGCTGTTGTTGTTCTCTATTCATAAAAACCCTCATATATGGTTTAAAAAGTCACTCAGTAAGGCATGACTTTTCTCATAAGAAAATTGTTTCATCTGTTTCAATGATTGCTGCAGTGATTCCTGCAGGCGATAGGCCGAAAGTTCTTCCGGCTTCACCCAACGATAATCCCGATGCTCATCGGATACGACAACCTGCTCCGCATCAGCCATAGCCGTAAAAATGACGCCATTTAAAAATTGCCCGTCAGCCTTCTGGTAGCTCCAAATACCGGCCGGCGCTTCCAAGGTGATGGACAGACCCGTTTCTTCCTGAACTTCTCGCCGGAGCCCGACTTCAAAATCCTCATGAAAGAGCAGTCCTCCTCCGGGAAATTCCCAAGGATGCCGGCCTTCTATATCATTTTTCTGCAAGAGCAGCAGCTTGCCGTCGTGAAAGACCATCGCCTTGACACTGAGTCCCATCAAGACATTCCTTTCCTGCGCCATACGATCAACTCCTTATCCCTACTTCGCCTACAGTTTGAAAATTTCGATTACCTTTAATTATATCATAACCGCGCCAATAAGCTTACAGGAAAATCTACAAAAGCCCTCTGCGGGCCTTTAAAACACCAGTGCATAGAGGACAGAATCCCTTTTATCTGTCTTATTTACACCTTGTAGTATATAGGTTAAAATTATAGTACAGTTTACTTAGAGGAGGTCTTTCTATGACAACCAAACGCGTCCTTGCGATTCACGATTTATGTTCTTTTGGCCGCTGCTCACTTACGGCGGCAATTCCGGTCATCTCCGCCATGGGATTTCAGGTCTGCCCCTTCCCAACAGCCATTTTCAGCAATAATCTGACCTACGGCGATTTCACCTTTTCCGATTTCACGCCCCATATGACGGAATTTATGGATAAATGGCAAAAATTAGGCTATGAATACGACGCCATTTACAGCGGATTTTTGGCCGACGCCGGTCAAATCGAAGTCGTTTCCGATGCCATTTCCCGCTTCGCAAAAGACGACAGCCTCGTCGTCGTCGACCCGGCCATGGGCGATAACGGCAATCTCTACCCGGTCTTCACGCCGGCCATCGTTCCGGAAATGCGAAAACTCATTGCCAAGGCCACGGTAATTACGCCGAATTATACGGAAGCCTGCTTATTAGCAGACATCCCCTACAGCGAAGACCTCCCGAAGACGACGGAAATGCTCGATCTGTGCAAGACCTTATCCGATATGGGGCCGAAAAAGGTCGTCATCACCAGTGTCGCCAGCGATTTGGGCACCACCAAAATCGTCAGTTACGATACGACGACGGCTTCCTTTGACGAATACCCGGTCCACCGCCTCCCCTTCAGCACCTGTGGAACGGGTGACCTATTTACCAGTGTCCTTACCGGCGCTCTGCTCCAAGGGACGATGCTCCATGCCGCCATCAAAAAGGCCGCTGACTTCCTGAGCTATGCCATCGAATACACCTATAAAGCCGGAAGCGATCCCCGTGAAGGCGTCCAAGTCGAACCTTGCTTAGGGAAATTACTGAAAGACGAATTGTAAACCCTGTTTTCAGTTCAATAAGTTGACCTTAAAGGCACTGTTTGCTATAATACACCTTGTGTAATGAGTCCTGTATTCATAGTAAGGAGTGCTTTTATTATGTCCGAGTCACGAGAAAAGACGATGCGCCTGACGCATATCGCCTTGTTGATTGCAATGAACTGTATCTCTGCTTATCTGATCATCCCCCTGCCCTTTTCTCAGTCGCCCCTGGCCCTGCAGACACTGATCGTCAACTTAGTGGCCTTCCTCTTGCCGCCAAAAGACGCAGCTATCACCATGCTGGCCTATATCGGCATCGGCCTCATCGGCGTCCCGGTCTTCACCGGCGGCACCTCCGGTCCGGGGAAGATGTTCGGACCCACCGGCGGCTACATCTGGGCCTACGTCTTCGCCGTCTACCTCATGTCGATGTTAAAAGGGAAAACATATAACTTCAAGCGCTATTCCCTGGTCGCCATCGTCATCGGAATTCCCGTCATCTATCTTGGCGGCGTCCTGCAGCTCCACGGCGTCACCGAAATGCCCTGGGCTGCCGTCATCACCAGCGGCGTCTTGCCTTTCATCCCCTTAGACATCGTAAAAAGCATCTTGGCTGCCGTCGTAGCCAAACCCTTGCTGCATGCAATCGCTCAAAAAAATAATTCGCGGTAAAACCGATCGTATCAAAAAAGCACATCCAACGGATGTGCTTTTGTCGTATTAGAAATGGCTTTTAGCAAAGGTTCCGATTTCCTGTAAGGACGCAACGGACGCGTCGAGGTCCGGCAGGCAAAGAGCAAAGTCATGGGGCATATCGGGATAGACGGTCATCGTCACTTCAACGCCGTCGTCGACAGCCTTTTCCATAAACTTCTGATTTTCTGTCAGGAAAATTTCATGACCGCCGGTCTGAATCAGCATCGGCGGCAGCCCTTTCAAATCAGCATGAATCAGCGATAACCTCGGATCAGCGAGGGACAGTGTCCCGGCATAAGAAGGCTCTTTGACAGCCTTATTGAGCGGCGTTCCACGGCCTAAAATTTTATCTTTACGGTCGTTATAGGTCCGCGAAGCCGTAGCCGTACTGAAATCCGTCCATGGCGACTGGAGGATTAACAGTCGGGGCAAGGCTTCTTGATGGTCCCGCAAATAAAGCGCAAGGGCAACGGCCAGGTTTCCCCCTGCCGAATCTCCGACTAAGACGATGTTTTCTGCCTTGATACCGCTGTCAAGGAGATAGTTATAGGCCGCAATGGCATCGTCAAGGGCAGCCGGATAAACGTAGTTCGGCGCTAACCTATAATTAACACAATAGGCCTCTTTGGCATCCATCAAGGCCGCCTGCTTCAAAGCCATGAGCCGATGACCGTCACTCATGCCGAGGACATAACCGCCGCCATGGAGTTGTAAGAGCACCTTATCGGAATCAGAATTCGTATTCGTATACTTCTCGACGACGATACCGCTGACAGTCACATCCTGTCGCTGCCAGCCGTCAGGCAAGACAAAAGGCTTCTGATTGCGGCCGGTAAAGAGGTCGCCTGCGGCCTTTTCAATATATTGCTGCTGAGCCTGTCGATCCAAGATCAGGCCATGTTGCGGCAGGTAAAGCCCCTCGGCGGAAGCAATCAAATTCATAGCAATCAGGCAGGCACCGATAGCCGAGATTTTTAGCACCTTCTTATGCAACATAACAACACACCCTCCCTCCGTGAAAAAAACGATTCGCATATGTTCTTATTTTACCATTGAACGACCGCTCTAAGTCAAGGCAGAAAGCAGAGATCCAAAGTAGGTTTCCACAAAAAAAGAAGTGCCGCACCGCTATGGGCGACACTTCTTTTTATCTTTTTAGAAAAACAGAGCAGCATCGAGGGCTGTCGTCAAAAATTACGCTGTAATTTCTTGAATACGGTCGATGAGTTTTTCTGCATACTCCCGAGCAGCCTGTTTCTGAGCCTCAATAGCCTTTTCATCATCACGGGTCGTATAGCCGACACCATGGACGTAGAGAGCCCCCTGGTAATCAAGACCGCAAAGGTTTGCCGTTGCCGGAAACATTTCAAGCATTTTGTTGATATCGCCAATGGATCCTTCACCGCCAGTATAGGCTTCTGCCGGGGCCCCTGTCGTAAATGAGACCAGCAGCTTTTTCCCACCGAGTTTCGCCTTAGAGCCATGAGAAAAGCCATGAAGGAAGACTTCATCAAGCCACTTCTTCATGAGCCAGGGCAGAGAATACCACCAGAAGGGAAACTGCCACACAATGAGATCGGCGGCCAGCAAGGCCTTCTGTTCCGCTTCTACATCGATATTCGCCGTCGGGTAGAGCTGATCCAGCTTGCGGATTTCAGCACCTGGAAGGGCCTTTTCAAGCTCGTCCAGAATCACCTTATTAGCAACGGACGTCGAGAGATCGGGATGGCCGGAAATAATCAAAGTTTTCATTCTTGTCTTCTCCTTTCATCGGGGAATAAACGCAAGAATACATTCTATGTTACTGACTGTTTTTTACAGCCCATTCCTTCAGTTCATCGACAGATACATTGTTCGGAAAACGTTTGCCTACAGCGACAGAGGCCCCCGCTGCCAAGGCCTGCATGTTCTTACCGGAATCTCCAATGGGGCTCATGCCGGACGTAGCAAAAGGAACGACCTTTTTACCACTAAAATCATAGCTTTCCATAAAAGTGTCGATAATGGACGGTTCCCGATACCACCAGACCGGAAAGCCAACAAAGACGACGTCATATTGACTCATATTTACGACCTTTTCGGCAATAGCCGGACGGCTGCCGGGATCCTTAGATTCTATGGAACTGCGGCTTTCTGAATTCTGCCAGTTAAGGTCCGCTGAGCTATAAGGCACTTCCGGTTTTATTTCAAAAATATCGGCACCGATGGCTTGAGACAGTTTTTCGGCAACCTTTGCCGTCACACCACTGGCGCTAAAATAGGCGACTAATGCTTTATTCATGATAGATTCCTCCTCTATTATATCGAATAGGATACTTGATTTGTCAACGATAGATTTTTCATATCCGTCATGGCGATTATATCACCACTAAGACCAGTCTATCATTCATGAGCATTCATGTCTAATACCTATCACAAATTGCCAGAAATATATATTATGTATTTCTAACGGTAAGTCAAAGGTACCGAAAAATGAGTGCCTCCATTTCAATTTCTAGAAATTTTAGTATCAAAGTAGTATCAAACACATCTGGTGTAAACGAAAAAATCCCTGCAACCACAGGTTGCAGGGATCGTAATTTCAAGAATGAAATTATTTGAGTTCGACCGTAGCGCCGGCTTCTTCGAGCTGAGCTTTGAGAGCTTCAGCGTCAGCTTTAGCAACGCCTTCTTTGACCGGTGCAGGAGCGCCGTCAACGAGAGCTTTAGCGTCTTTCAAGCCGAGGCCCGTAACTTCACGGACAACTTTGATAACGCCGATTTTTTTGTCGCCAGCAGAAGCGAGGATGACGTCGAATTCAGATTTTTCTTCAGCAGCAGCACCGCCAGCAGCCGGAGCAGCAGCAACGGCAACCGGAGCAGCAGCGGAAACGCCGAATTTTTCTTCCATGTCTTTTACGAGTTCGGAAAGTTCGAGAACGGTCATGTTTTCAATGGCCTGCATGATTTCTTCTTTAGTCATTTTGAAATACCTCCATAGTATCAGTTTTTAAGTTTGTTTTTATTAGTTATAGTAAGCTAAATTAAGCAGTTTCTTGTTCTGCTTTCTTAGCGCGTACAGCGTCAAGCACATAAACCATGTTGCGAATATTGCCCTGGAGTACGTTGACGAAGCCGGAAATCGGAGCCTGCATGCTGCCAACCAATTTCGCGAGAAGTTCTTCGCGGCTCGGCAAGCTTGCCAAAGCATCAACGGCTGCGGCATCAATAACCTGGCCGTCGACGATGCCTGCTTTTACAGACAAGGCTTCTGTCTTTGTTTCTTTGATGAATTCTTTCAGGATTTTAGCCGGAGCTACGGCGTCTTCCGTAGAATAAGCGATAGCCGTCGGGCCTTCAAGAACTGCATCCAATGCATTGTAGCCGAGTTCGTCTGCAGCAATGCGAGTCAAGGTGTTTTTGATAACCTTGTAGTCGACACCGCCTTCGCGGAACTTACGGCGAAGTTTCGTGACATCAGCAACGGTAAGGCCGGTGAAACCAACGAAAACAGCGCCCTGAGCGGACTGCATTTTTTCTTTCATTTCTTCGACAACCGCGGCTTTTGCCGGGGAAACCGGATGATTTGCAAATGTGGACATGAGTTTGATACACCTCCTTGAATTAGGATTTATATCGTCTTAGCAATCAAAAACGGCCTCATGGACAAACCACGAGGCCGAACTAGTCAAAGTCAGATATCTGCTAGTTTCATAGCCTCAGATGGCGGACATAGTGTCCATTATACATACCTTCAGTCTACAGCTAAGAGAGATATTAATTTTCTTCTTTCTTGGCAGCACCTTTAATGCTGAACTGATTGATGTGAACGCCAGGGCCCATCGTGGAGCTAACCGTGATGGATTTAATGTACTGGCCTTTAGCACCCGACGGTTTTACTTTGATGAGCGTATCAACCAAAGCCGTCAAGTTATCAATCAATTTATCTGCATCGAAAGACTTTTTGCCGATAGCGGAGTGAATATTGCCGGCCTTATCCGTACGATATTCAACCTTACCAGCTTTGCTTTCGCTAACAGCTTTTTCAACGTCCATCGTAACAGTACCAACCTTCGGGTTAGGCATGAGGCCTTTAGGACCGAGGATTTTACCGAGACGACCGACTTTACCCATCATGTTCGGAGTAGCGATTGCTACATCGAATTCGAGCCAGCCACCCTGGATCTTTTCTACAAGATCATCAGCACCGACGAAGTCAGCACCGGCAGCTAAAGCTTCTTTTTCTTTATCGCCCTGTGCAAATACGAGGACAGTCTTGGATTTACCGGTGCCGTGAGGCAGTACCAAGGCGCCGCGGACCTGCTGATCGGCGTATTTCGGATCTACGTTAAGGTTAACAGACAATTCAACGGTTTCGTCGAATTTGGCTGTATCCATCTTTTTCAAGATGTCGATTGCTTCTGCAACATCATACTGTTTCTGTTTATCGAACAGTTTTGCAGCTTCGGCATATTTCTTGCCTACTTTTGCCATGTTTCTTCCTCCTTATGTGGTTTAGCGGGTTACCCCTTCCACGGGCAGACAGTCGATTAGTCGACGATGTCGATACCCATGCTGCGAGCGGAACCTTCAATCATTTTCATAGCAGCTTCAACGTCGTTAGCGTTGAGGTCCGGCATCTTAGTCGTTGCGATTTCGCGGACTTTGTCGCGGCTCAATTTAGCTACTTTTTTCTTGTTCGGTTCACCCGAAGCTTTGTCCAGACCAGCTGCTTTCTTCAATAAGACGGCAGCAGGCGGGGTTTTCGTAATGAAAGTGAAGGAACGGTCTTCATAGACGGTAATTTCGACAGGGATGATGAAGCCAGCCTGTTTAGCTGTACGTTCATTAAATTCCTTTACGAATGCCATGATGTTGACACCAGCCTGGCCTAATGCAGGGCCAATCGGAGGCGCCGGAGTTGCTTTACCAGCTTCACACTGGAGTTTTACCATTCTTGCTACTTTTTTTGCCATGGTGAGTTACACCTCCTTACATTACAAGATGTGGTCAAACGAATCGTAACGATTCTCCCACTCGCGGCAGAAAGCCGCATTAGAAGTATTTATTCCAGACCCTTCTCGATTTGAGAATAGTCGACTTCTACTGGAGTTTCACGGCCAAACATATTTACGAGGCCTTTAACGGTACCTTTTTCTTCATTGACCTCCGTAACGACGGCGATACAATTTTCAAAAGGCCCTTCGGTAATGCGCACTTCTTCGCCAACTTCGACAGAAATGTGCGTTTTCGGTTTGCTTTCTACTTCCTGTTTGCCCAGGATTCTTTCGACTTCCTTAGGTTCCAAGGGAATAGGTTTCGTAGCCGATCCGACAAAACCGGTGACACCGGGAGTATTGCGGACGACATACCAGGAACGGTCATTGACTTCCATTTCAATCAGGACATAGCCGGGGAATACTTTCCGTTTAACGGTCCGCTTTTTCCCGTCCTTTACGTCAATTTCGTCTTCCATAGGGATGAGGATTCGGTTGATGACGTTTTCCAAACCCATGGACTTGACCTTCTGTTCCAGCGTTTGTAGTACTTTATTTTCATAACCGGAATACGTATGGATGACATACCATTTCATATCTGCTTCCATTTAAGCACAGCCCTCCTATCCGACAGCAAGCTGGAATAACTTAAACAGCTGCGAGAACGCGCCGTCAGCCACACCAATGATTACCATTACGACGATGGTAGCAACAATGACCATAACCGTGTAGTTAATCAATTCCCTTTTTGTCGGCCAGATGACCTTCTTCATTTCTACCTTTACGCCAGATAAAAATGACTTGCCCGGGTTCTTCTTCTTATTCTTTTGTGCTGCTTTTTTAGCTGAAAGTGCCATATAACCTCTCACATCCAAATAAGATTAGCACAATCTTATTCAATCAATTATTTCGTTTCTTTGTGTAACGTTTCTTTTTTGCAGAACGGGCAGTATTTTTTCAGTTCCAAACGATCCGGGTTATTCTTCTTATTTTTGTTCGTCCGGTAGTTGCGCTGTTTGCATTCTGTGCATGCCAAAGTGATAGCTGTACGCATTCCTTACACCTCTCTTAAAAATAGTCACAAGCCTAGTTGTACGTAAGACTGCCTTTATAATGTATCACAACAGCTACGTCTAAGTCAAGGAAATTTTTCTGTAACTTAAAAAAGCCAGGCGTTGGTGGACGCCTAACTTTTGTAATGATATCATCTTTTTCAACTTCCGTCAATACCTTCGTTTTAAATTTCTGCTGAAGGCGCCAATAAAGATTACAGTTCTTCCTGCAACTGCGTTAAAGCCGGTACATAGGAATCCAAGATCCGCCGTACCCGGACATCGAGGGCATCTTCGCTGCCGAAACGCTCGCGAATCATAGCCAGCCACAAAGATTCATCGACAAAGAGGTACTGTTCATACGCCTCGGCAATAATTTCCTTCGGAGAGCCCATGGCAGACATCCCGAAGCCATCGCGCTTTAAGGCATCGCGAAAGACCGTCATCGCCAAGTCAAAGACGCCTTGATATAAATGGACGATGCCGTGGAGGATAAAAAGATTCGACAAGTCCTGCTGCTCGGCCTGCTGCAGCAATTGTAACTGTGCTGAAAAAGCCTGTCTCTCTGTCATCGTAAACCTCCTTCCAAACGCCAAAGAAGAGAAACGTCATTTCTTATATATAAGTATATATATATTATATCATATTCTACTTTATAAAAAAGCGAAAAGGGCTGCGCTGCCCTCTTATTCCCGGGGTACAAAAAAGCACTGCCGGAAAACTCCGACAGTGCTTCTCTTCAAACCAAAAGTATATAAAGAGTATCGATCTTGAAACCGGGTTATGCTTCTTCAATGGCACCGGCCGGGCAGGAATTCATCGCGTCCTGAGCCGATTCATTCGTTGCTTCCGTAGCTTCAGCATAGGCTTCGGCCATACCCGTTTCATCGTTCATGCGGAATACTTCGGGACAAGTTCCGGCACAGAGACCACAGGCAATACAGGTATCGTTTACTTTATACTTCATAACAAATCACTCCTTTGTCCGAATCGTTACGATTCGAAATACTTGGACGGGTAAGTTAATCCTTACTGTGCTTATAGTATACCCGCCGACCGGCAAAAGAGCGGTTGCATTTCCAACAAAAAGGCAAAAAGACAAGCTTTATAGAAAAAGAATTTTTTTCCATGAAGGCCCATCATTTTAATGACATTTCGCTATATACTTTTAATCTTATGCATAAGATATTTGCTGATTAATTCGAATTTGGTATCGAAGACACTTCCGTTGCCGTATAGCCGGCGTTAACAATTGTTTTCAAAATCGCATCGTCGCTGACATCATCTCGGACGATGAGTTCCGCCTGACCTCGCATCAAATCAACTTTTACCTTTTCAATGCCATCGACGTCCTTAAGGGCTTCGGTCACGTGTTTTACGCAATTTTGGCAGACCATACCGGAAATTGCAACATATTTTTTCGTTCCCTCTACCTTATCTCCGTGGAATAAATGACTAAAAAATCCCATAGTTGCTATATCCCCCTCTATGTTTTATTCAAAAGAAATAAATTCTCATCATCAATATTATAAGATGTTCTCGTCCAACTGGCAAGGTGGATATTGTATACACGATTCCATATGTTAAAATTATATTGACGATACCTATAAATCATAGTAAAATGAAATCAGCTAAAACTTTATCTTATTAAATGTTTTTGTTATTTTTATTAAAAAAGGATGTGAGTGTATGTCATTTTTTCGAACGAAGTCCGTATCCCAATTGCAAGAAGATGCAAGTAGCTCAAAGCTAAGTAAGAATCTTAGCGTCATGGACCTCACCTTCTTAGGTGTTGGCGGCATCATCGGGGCCGGGGTCTTTGTCTTGACAGGTATTGCCGCAGCTCGCTATGCGGGGCCTGGCGTTGCTTTATCCTTTGTCATCGCTGGTTTCCTCTGTATTCTCGTAGGCTTAACGTATAGTGAATTTTCATCCTTCATCCCTGCTTCAGGCAGTGTTTATTCCTATACCTTTGCTTCCTTGGGTGAAGGGATGGCCTTCTTATGCGGCTGGTCACTAATTCTGGCATATACCGTTACCGCCAGTGCCGTTGCCGTCGGGTTCTCCGGCTATCTATCGGGCATGAGTGCATCCTTGGGATTTGTCATCCCCGATTATCTGCTCAAAACACCGGCTGAAGGCGGGATCGTCAATCTGCCATCCATCATTATCATCCTTTTGCTCTGCTCGGTCCTCATTCGCGGCACTAAGCAAAGTGCAAAATTAAACTTTGCACTGATCCTCGTCGCATTGGCAGCTATCGTCGCCTTTGTCATCGCAGCAGCTCCCCATGCTAATCCCGATAATCTTTCGCCCTTTACGCCTTTCGGTATTCGCGGCGTATTCAGCGGCGCATCGATCGTGTTCTTCTCGTACATGGGCTTTGACGCCGTTGCTACATCGGCTGAAGAATGTAAGAACCCGTCTCGTGACCTCCCCATCGGGATTATCTCTTCCATCGCCATTTGTATGGCCCTGTACATCGCCGTATCCCTGGCTCTGACAGCTGCCGTTAACTATACCCAGCTCGATACGCCGGAACCGGTTGCTTATGCCCTGCGTCTCCTCGGCTGGCCTGATCTTGCCAACCTCATCGCAGTCGGCGTCTTGGCCGGTATCATTACGACCCTTATCGTTTACCTCTTCGGCCAGTCCCGTATCTTCTTTGCAGTCTCCCGCGACGGCCTCCTGCCGCAGCATCTCTGCAAGATTCATGATACGTACCACACACCGTACCTGATTACCATCGTTGGTTCGATCGTCATCGCCATCATCTCCGGCTTCGTCCCCTTGATGCACATCGTCGAATTATCCAACACCGGTACGCTGGCAGTATTCTTGATCAACTTCATCGGTATCGTCGCTATGCGCCGCAACCATCCGGAAATCCCGCGGAAATTCCGCTGCCCGATCCTTCCGATCATTGCTCCCATCGGCGTTATCGTCTGCTTCTACCTGATTTATGAACTGTCGCCGCTGACCCATATGCTCTTCATCGGCTGGCTCGTTCTCGGCTTGATCATTTACTACGGCTACAGCCGCAGCCACAGTCTTCTTAATAAATAAAGTTTAGCTTAGCTCCCCCCTGGTAAGTCAGACTTTTGTACGATAGCTTTACCTTCTTTCTTTAATCTAGTAAAGCGGTGCAAAAATAGTCTAATTTAAATCAGTATTATGACAAAACGGTTGCTGTCCAAGAGTTCGTCCCTTAGGATAGCAACCGTTTTGTTATGCAAAGATTTAACGCTCTTCCCCTATGGAGTATATCGCTCCTTAAGATCAGCCTTAATGATTAAAATCGGTCCGATGGTCTGTTTCGATATGGTCGGCAAAAGCGCTTTCTTCCCCTTGTTTGGCAAAGCCCTTTAACATCCAAGCCATATTGCGGCCGATATTGCGCATGGTCTGAAGGCCTTCCAAATCCTTGCGAACTTCATCAGGCGTCATGCCGTGAACCATGTTCCAATACGTAGACGGAACGACAGGCATGCTGGCAATACCAAAGTATTTATTCAAGACATCGACAGCTGCCGTCGTACCGCCGCGGCGGGCCGAAACGATGGCGGCCCCGGGTTTGCCGGCAAAGACCGGATAGAGTTCCCCAACAGCCGACGAGTAAAATACACGATTCAAGAAAGACAAGATTTGACCACTCGGATGGGCATAATAGACAGGAGAGCCAAAGATAAATCCGTCGGCATCTTTCGCTTTTTCCAAAAAGCGATTGACGGCATCGTCGTTATCATCTTTAAAGATACAGCCCTGGCCGTTACACTTATTACAGCCGATACAGTCACGCATGGGACGCGCCCCTAACTGAAAAATTTCATATTCGACACCATTTTCAGTCAGGGTTTTACCGACTTCTTCCAATGCCGTGTACGTACAGCCTTTGAGATGGGGACTTCCGTTTACCATTAATACCTTCATCATTCGTTCCTCCTATTCCATGTAATGCACGAAACAACGTGCTCGATGCTCTCATTATTATATGGATCGAAGGTCAAAAAATCAACAAGGCACTATTAAGTAAGGTACTATCCCAAAGGGAAGTATTGACTTCATTACTCTCTTTTTGTATCATTCTAATAGAAAGGAGTGTATAACGATGGACGAAAAATTGGCAGCAGTCAATGTCGAACCTTTTGCCTACGCCTGTTCCTTATTCAACGGAAAATGGAAGATGCACATCCTCTTTTGGCTGTGGAAAAAAGAGGTGCTGCGCTATGGCGAACTTAAAAAAGCCCTGGGAAAGGTAACACATAAAATGTTATCCCAGCAGCTTAAGGAAATGGAAGCAGACGGCATCATTTATAGAAAAGAATATCCCCAGGTGCCGCCCAAAGTAGAATATGGACTGACAACACTGGGGAAATCTCTTATGCCTATTTTACAGCAAGTTTGTACGTGGGGACAAGACCACTATCAGCGCTGAATACCGAAGGCCTGGAATCCGGGATAAATCCCTTTTCCGCCGAGTTCGTCTTCGATCTGCAGCAGGCGATTGTATTTGGCGACGCGTTCACTGCGGTTCGGTGCGCCCGTTTTGATCTGTGCCGTGTTCAAAGCGACGGCCAAGTCTGCAATGGACGTATCTTCCGTTTCACCGGAACGGTGAGATACGATAGCCCGGTAACCGGAACGGTGGGCCAATTTAATGGCTTCCAGCGTTTCCGAAACGGAGCCGATCTGGTTCAATTTAATGAGGATAGCGTTGCCGCTGCCCTGAGCAATACCTTTGGCCAGGCGTTCCGTATTGGTAACGAATAAGTCGTCACCGACGAGCTGTACGCGCTGTCCCAAAGCCTCGGTCAGTTTCGCCCAGCCTTCCCAATCTTCTTCGTCAAGACCATCTTCGATGGAGTAGATCGGATATGCATCGGACAGTTTCTTCCAATGAGCGATTAATTCATCCGTCGTGAAGGTCTGACCGCTCTTGGGCAGATGGTACTGGCCCTGTTTTTCGCCTTTCCATTCGCTGGCAGCTGCATCAATAGCCAATACGAAATCCGTACCCGGTTTGTAGCCGGCTTCTTCGATAGCTTTCAGGATGTACTGAATAGCTTCTTCATCGCTGGCGAGATTCGGAGCAAAACCGCCTTCGTCACCGACGGAAGTAGCCAGGCCCTTGCTCTTCAAGAGGGCAGCCAGTGCATGGTAGACTTCAGCGCACCAACGGAGCCCTTCATGGAAGGAAGGCGCGCCGGCCGGCATGATCATAAATTCCTGAACGTCAACCGTGTTGGCAGCATGAGCACCGCCATTTAAGATGTTCATCATCGGTACGGGCAGGTAATTGCCGTTAACGCCGCCTAAGAAACGATGCAGAGGGATATCCAACGAAGCGGCAGCCGCTCTGGCAGTAGCCAAGGATACGGCCAAAATCGCATTGGCACCTAAACGGGATTTATCCGGAGTGCCGTCAGCATCGATCATCAATTTATCAATGCCATAGGTATCAAAAGGATCCTGTCCTTTCAATACGTCCTGCAATACCGTGTTGATGTTTTCAACGGCTTTGGTTACCCCTTTGCCGCCATAACGGCCCTTATCGCCGTCTCGAAGTTCAAGAGCTTCAAACTGGCCTGTCGATGCGCCGCTGGGAGCTGCGCTGCGGCCTACTGTGCCGTCAGACAAAATAACGTCAGCCTGTACGGTGGGGTTACCGCGAGAGTCCAAAATTTCACGACCAATAACTGCTTCAATACGAATGTTCTTCATTATTCAAAGCCCTCCTCTATATACATAAAAAATTAAGTAAATTCTATAGTGCTATTTAATTTGGTTATATTATACTATAGATGTCATGATTTTGCATAGTACTTTTTGAGAATCTTTATTATTATAAAATCAATACCGATGAAGTCTCGTTTAAAATAGAGGGAAATATGCATAAAAAAAGAGCACCGGCATTTGCCGGTGCTTCTTTCATTTTAACGGTGACGGATAGATTTTTCGACAAGATTGACGCGAAAACTTTCGGCGTTTACAGGTTTAGCTCTTATGTCGCGGACGGAAACATCAGGATGGAAGATGACAGCATCAATGGATTCAAACAAAAATGATAGCTTGGCAGCTGTATAAACATGTGTTTCTTAATGATTCTGTAATTCTGCGTAATTTTATCTTAAGGAATGGTTGGTAGTTCTGACGGCGGCTGTACGGGATTTTAAAAGGCGACACATAGATCTGACAGCGGCAGTCTCGTCGTCTTCGACATCCGTCAAAAAAAGTTGCTTCGAGACACCCCCACCCACTCCGAAGTCAAGCTTCGGAGTAAGTGATTCAGTCTGTTTTATGCGTCGCTTTCGCTCCTTTAAAACTGCTTCTCTACTTAAAAAGAAGCACTAGCAAATGCTAGTGCTTCTTCGCTTAATCAGCGGCTTCCTATCCTCCCAGGGGGCCTCCCCCCAAGTACTTTCGGCGTTT
>OLFY01000419.1_pt1 | contig 65689 bp, 67 predicted proteins | sample 1605611 | NCBI WGS metagenome assembly OLFY01 (sample SAMEA3888923, study PRJEB22519) | human gut metagenome | biome: human gut; feature: human-associated habitat; material: faeces | place: Denmark | collected 2011 | reverse complement strand
CCTGGAGTGCCGCATCAAGGAGAAGTATGACGAAAGCGAAACCGGCTATTATCTCATTGCCGAAATCGTCAATATTCTTGTAGATGAGAAGTATCTGGCTGAAGACGGAAATCCAGACATGGAGAAGATGGAACTGATTGTCTACAATCCTATTCATCATAGCTATATCCAGCTGGGCGAGAAAGTCGGTAACGCTTTCTCAGACGGCAAGGCTTTGAAATAATCAACGTAATTTTCGACTCACAAACAATGAATCCAATAGCAATACGTCTGCTTTCGCAGCAGCTCATCTGCCCTCAATTTGATACTCCCCAAAAGGTGGTGTCTCATTTTGGAGCCATGCAAGCCCAGGATTACCGGATGGTAAGATGGGCTGTGATGATGCGTACTCGCAAACCATCTTCCATCGCTTTCAAAAAAGCATTCGATGAGGGTGAGATAGTCCGTCTTCACCTGCTGCGTGGCACTTGGCAACTGGTTTCAAATGAAGACTATTGGTGGATGCTGGACCTGATTTCACCTAAGGCAACTTCTGTTGTAAAAGGATGGATGAAGAGTAATAAAATCAGCATCGATGATTCTGAGCTCAATCTGATTCACGAGATATTTGTTCAAAAAACCGATGAGATGCAGTCTGTAACAAGCAAAGACCTGAACGAGACTTTGCTCGAAAAGGGCATCATCATGGACAAACATCGCCTATCCTACCACATTCGCTTTAACGAATTGAACGGTACTTTCTGCAGCGGCAATCTTCTTCCTACAAAGGCGACATACAGTCTCACGGAGAAGAAGGTTCCAAGAACAGCCTGGCTGGAACGTGATGAAATGCTGATGCTTCTGGCAAGAAAATATTTTCAGAGCCATTCGCCAGCCACATTCGAAGATTATGTCTGGTGGTCAGGACTGAGCACTTCTGATTGCCAACGAGGCATTGAGTTGCTTGGTTCAGAACTGAGGGTTGAAAAATGGAAAGACTATCAGTTCTACCTGCATGAATCATGTCGAACACGTGGATTCAGAAGAGGAAAGACTCATCTGATAGCTCCCTTTGATGAATATCTGATTGGTTATAAAAGCCGGGAATTAGTAATCCATCCACATCAAATGCCGTCTGCATACACTAATAATGGCATTTTCTTTCCTGTTATCGCCCATGATGGCAGAATTTGCGGCAACTGGATTCCTTGGGAGAAAAATCTCAACATCAGTTACTTTGATTCGGCAGAAAAAGATTTGTCATTTGAGAAGCAATGGAAAATATTTAATGGAACGATAAAGAAGAAATAAATGACTATTGATACAACAAACCTCTGCTCGCATCTTCAAAAGAAGTTGTTTGAACCTGAGGGAGTATATTATCCTATCTGGCAAGCCATGCAGAATGATGAGGAGTTGACAGCCGTAGTTCGCTCACGACAGCTTCATATCTATCGTAATGGTAAAAAGATTCTCATTCTCGCTGGCAAGGCTCAGCCGAAGATTATCAGAGAGGATAAACTGAATGAATTGATAATAAGATAAAGAACGAAGCTTATGAACTTTCCAGAAATATATTCAGCGTCAGGCATGATAGAACTGATCCAGAAGATCGGCTTCCTCCCTCTCCTTGATAGTGGCATTGAAGGATTCTCAGCCGAAGACATCGTGGCGGAAGACTGCGGTTACGTAAGACTTCCTGAAGGCGGTTGGGACTGGCCGCTATGGAAATGGAAGGGCGCAATCGTTCAGGAAATGCCGTGTATGTACGGAAAGTTCTTTAACAAGAAGGCTGGATTCATCAGCCAGGAATGGTGGCCGGACTTCTGTAACTACAGAAGAAGCAAATACTCTCGCCCTGATGATGAATCAATAGAAGGAGCCATTCTCAGCACGCTTCAATCTACCGGTAGTCTCATCACAAGAGAACTTCGGGCAGCCTGCGGTTTCACCGGCAAGGGAATGAGAAGCAAGTTTGACGGTTATCTCACCCGACTGGAAATGGCGACTTACATCGTGACCGAGGATTTCATCTATCCTCGTGACAAGCACAATCACGAATATGGCTGGGGTTGGTCGCTGCTCAATACTCCCGAAGATCTCTATGGCAGGGAGGCTTGCCAATGCAATCGCACTCCCCAGGAATCTTATCAGAGGATTTTCGAGCATCTGAAAGAAATCCTGCCTGACGCTTCGGATAAACAGATCATTAAATTAATTGGATAAAAATGAGAAAGGAATAAAGAGTAATGTGAAGGCGTGGAGATGAAATATGGAAGAATGGAATAAATCTCCGACAATGGTAAAATCTTCCGAAAACCAGGTATAAGCTCTTTAGGAGAATGTGCGTATCTTTGCACCCAAGAAATTTAAAAGGCTTAGGATTATGAAGGAAATATTCTTTAATACGATACAGGAGTTCAACGACTACATTGGGGTGAAAACACTTCATCCTCTGGCAAGCATTGCACGTGTAGAGAACACCTCTCCGATAGAGGAGGCTGTGCACCATTACGGACTTTATGCCCTCTTCCTGAAGGAAAACAAGGGCTGCAAATTGTCATACGGCAGAACAGAATATGATTTTGACGAGATGACCGTCACCTCGTTTGCTCCAGGTCAGTCGATTAAGGTTGAACCCATTCCTGGAGTACCGCTTGCCAAATATACGGTATTGGCTTTCCATCCCGAGTTGCTCAACCGCACCCAGCTTGGCAAGAACATCTCCCGCTATGAGTTCTTCGACTATACAAGCAACGAAGCTCTACATCTATCCGCTGCCGAGGTAAACATCTTCCGTGATGTACTCTCAATGATTAAGCAGGAACTTCAGCATCCTATAGATAGACATTCGCGTGAACTCATCGTTTCAAACATCGAGTTGCTGCTGAACTATTGTCTGCGCTTCTACGACCGTCAGTTTATCACACGCGAGGAGATAAATCATTCGGTGGTAAAGAAATTCATCTCTCTGCTCGATGAATACATTGCTCGGAAAGCAGAGCGTGAGGGGCTGCCTACCGTAGCCTACTTTGCCGACAAATGCTGCTATTCTACCAAATATTTCGGTGAATTAGTCAAGACAGAGACTGGCAGAACCGCAAAGAGTCTGATCAGCGACCGACTGCTTTCTGCAGCCCGTCAACTACTTGTAGATGAAACCTTAACCATTACGCAAGTCAGCCAGCGCCTCGGCTTTGAATATTCTCAGCACTTCGTCCGCTTTTTCAAGGCACAGACGGGAAAGACTCCAAGCGAGTACCGCAAAACTGCTTAAATATAATGAAGCATATATAGAATAACTGTTATTTTTTACATCAAAGATGTTTTCTGGAGAAGAATTTGAAAATATGGAGAAGATTTTAAAAAAAATGATACAATGAAGAAAATAGTACAGACAGCAGGGCGCACCCAGCTGGGTGAGTTTGCCCCGGAGTTCGCCCACCTCAACGACGACATCCTCTTCGGAGAAGTATGGAGCCGCAATGACCTGCTTTCATTGCGCGACCGCAGTTTGGTAACAATCACTTCGCTCATCAGCCAAGGAATCACCGACAGCTCACTGAAATATCACTTGCAGTCGGCTAAGAATAACGGAATTACCCGCACGGAAGCGGCAGAGATTATTACTCACATCGCCTTCTACGCAGGTTGGCCAAAGGCCTGGGCAGCCTTCAATCTGGCAAAGGAGGTATGGAACGAAGACGTGAAAGGCGAAGACGCCAAGGCTGCTTTCCAGCGCGAGATGATATTCCCTGTTGGCGAACCCAACATAGCTTACGCCAAATACTTCAAAGGCAACAGTTATCTGGCACAAATATCTGACAGTCAGATACCTTTCTTCAACGTTACCTTTGAGCCTGGCTGCCGTAACAACTGGCATACGCACCACGCCACAAAGGGCGGCGGACAAATGCTGGTAGGTGTAGCCGGACGTGGCTGGTATCAGGAGAAAGGAAAGCCTGCGCAGGAAATCCTCCCCGGCACAGTCATCCATATTTCTGCCAACGTGAAGCATTGGCACGGTGCAGCCAAAGACAGCTGGTTTGCCCACCTAGCCTTTGAAATACCTGGCGAGAACACATCCAACGAGTGGCAGGAGGCTGTGAGCGATGAGGAATATAACAAGATAAAATAACAATAAGATTTATGACTTCACTTCAAGAAAGACTGTTCACCATGCAGGATAAGCAGTATGCTGCTTTCCATGCGAAACTGACACCGGGAGTGCCTATGGAGAGTTTCATAGGCATTCGTGTGCCTGTGCTCCGCAAGTTCGCAAAAGAGTTTACAAAGGAGAAAGAATGCGAGGAATTCCTTCATCAGCTTCCTCACGAATACTACGATGAGAACATGCTTCACGGACTCCTCATTTCCGAGGTGAAAGACTACGAGGAATGCATCCGTCTTACAGATAAATTCCTGCCATTCGTGGACAACTGGGCAGTTTGCGACATTATGTCTCCGAAGGTGTTTGCCAAACACAAGAAGGAACTATTGGCGAAGATCAAGACTTGGAGTAAATCATCACACGTTTATACTTGTCGCTTTGGAATAGAGACACTTATGTCTCATTACCTGGATAAAGACTTCAAGGCAAAGTATCTTGAAATTCCTGCATCAGTAAGGAGCGAAGAGTATTACGTAAAGATGATGGTAGCCTGGTTCTTCGCCACCGCCCTTGCCAAGCAATGGGACCAGGCGATTCCCAACATCGAGCAACAACGCCTTGCTCCCTGGACGCACAACAAGACCATCCAGAAGGCCATCGAGAGCTACAGAATCACGCCCGAGCAGAAGGAATATCTGCGGACATTGAAGATAAAATAATTATGACACAAGATACATCTACATATTACGTTTGGATAGGTGGCTCATGTGATTATGGTCATAAAGAGCGAGCTGGTGGTGCTGCCGTTGTAATTGAGCATAACGGCAACATCATCAGCCGTGATGTAATCAGCGACCTACACACCACTGAGTTCCGCATGATGCTAACCCTCATGGTGAAGGTAATGCAGGAAATACCGGAAGGTTCCGACATTCTCTTCCTGACCAATGCCGCCTATATTCAGAACTTTGACAAGACTCCAACGGCTAAATCAGCCAACCGAACGAGCAGCGAGAGCAAAGATGCAAGCTCGCTTGCAATCTCTGCCGAGTCGCGAGGGAGGAAGGCGAGAGCCAACTCCGACTTGATCATTCAATGCATCGAGGTAAAGAAAAGGCACAACTCAGTCGGGGTCAAGATTGTGCAATATCACAAGAGTCCACTGCTGATAGAAACCCACGATAGGGCTACGGAAGCTATGGCTAAGACAAGGAAGGAGTTTCATCAGAAAAACAAATAAATGTTTAGGGCCGTTTTCCGGTCATTAAGGTCACGGTCATTATGGTCATTAAGGATTTCAACTTCTCTATTCTGGTAACACATTAGCGCTTTTTGATAACACATTTGTAACACACATGGATGATTTCTCAATACACCAAATTCATAACATATTGATTAGCAGCTATTTACGAAAAGAGTACATAAAAGAGGAATAAGTGATAAAATATATTTAAAAACAAAAAAAGAACAACAGAGATAAGTGCCTATAAATAAGCAGCTTACTACCATTGTTCTCCCATGCTAATTTTGTACAAATAAGTTTCATTTTGCTTATTATAGTGATTCCGTTGGGGTTCGAACCCAAGACCCACAGCTTAGAAGGCTGTTGCTCTAATCCAACTGAGCTACGGAACCAACACTTTTAAATCGCAAACCAGCTAACCAATAACGCAATCAGCCACTTTTCTTATTTGCGGCTGCAAAGGTACATATATTTTTTGAATACACCAAACTTTTTCTCACTTTTTTCTTTTTTTATGCTTAAATATCGCAAAAAATAACTACCTTTGCATCCGTTAGGAGCAAGAAACTGCATTCTGACCCCGAAAGAGAAGAGATTTTTATAACGCATATTCAAACATAAAACATACGCAAATGAAAAAGTTAATCTTTTCAGTAGCCCTGCTCTCAGCAGCACTCTCTGCCAGCGCAGAAGAACATCCGCTCTGGATGCGCTACCCAGCCATCTCGCCCGATGGCACTACCATCGCCTTCGCTTATAAAGGCGACCTCTACAGTGTTTCTGTCAACGGCGGTGAAGCACGACAGCTCACAACCCATGCAGCCTTCGATTTGCATCCTGTATGGAGCCCTGACAGCAAGAAAATTGCCTTCCAGTCTAACCGCGAAGGAAGTCTCGACATCTTTGTAATCGATGCAAAAGGCGGTGCTCCTACCCGACTCACCACCAACAGCGGCAGCGAAACACCTATCGCCTTTGCAGACAACGACCATGTGCTCTACTCTGCCAGTCTGCAGCCTACAGCCCAGAGCATCATCTTCGGCGACAACACATTCCCACAAGTATATAAGGTAAGCACCAAGGGCGGAAGACCAGAACTCTTCTCTACCCTCACCATGGAGAATATCAGCATCGCCAAGAACGGCGACATTCTCTACCACGACAAAAAGGGATATGAAGACCCTTGGCGCAAACACCAGAAATCACCTATCGCACGCGACATCTGGCTGAAGAGTAACGGAAAGTTTACCAAGCAGACTACCTTTGCCGGCGAAGACCGCTCGCCAGTATGGACATCAGACGAGAAATCATTCTTCTATCTGAGCGAGCAGGACGGCACATTCAATATCTACCGCCGCAGCCTCAACAGTTCAAGCGACAAGCAGATTACCCACCACAAAGGCAATCCGGTAAGATTCCTCACCGCATCCAGCGCCGACCTGCTCTGCTACGGATATGATGGCGAAATCTACACCGTGAAAGAAGGTGGAGAGCCTCAGAAGGTGAACATCTCCATTACAACAGATAATGACGCTCCAAGCCTCGTACGTCAGATTAAAAGCTGGGGAGCTACAGAGATTTCCGTTTCGCCAGACGCCAAGGAAGTGGCTTTCGTGATGCATGGCGACGTATACGTAACTTCTGTAGAATACACCACTACCAAGCGCATTACCGACACACCGCAGCAGGAGCGCGACCTGAGTTTCTCGCCAAACGGCAGAGCCCTGGTCTATGCAGCCGAGCGCAACGGCGTATGGCAGATTTACCAGTCTAAGATCAAGAACGAGAAAGAGAAGAACTTCACCTACGCTACCGACATCGAGGAAGAGCAGTTGGTGAAAACAGGCGTTACATCACAGTATCCACAATACTCTCCTGACGGCAAGGAAGTGGCTTTCTTCGAAGACCGCGCTGCACTTCGCATCATCAATCTGAAATCGAAGGAAATCCGCACCGTGCTCGATGGCAAATACGTCTACTCTTACAGCGATGGAGACATCGCTTTCGAATGGTCACCAGACAGCAAATGGCTCCTTTCAACCTATATCGGCAACGGCGGCTGGAACAACCAGGATATTGCACTGGTAAAGGCTGACGGCAAGGAGGTTCACAACCTGACCAATTCCGGCTACAGCGACAGCAACGGCAAATGGGTGCTCGACGGCAAGGCAATGCTCTTCCAGAGCGACAGAGCCGGCTACCGCAGTCATGGAAGCTGGGGAGCAGAAGACGATGCCTACATCATGTTCTTCGACCTGGATGCCTACAACCGCTTCAACATGAGCAAGGAAGAAATAGAACTGGCTGACGCCAACAAGGACGAAAAGGAGAAGAAGGAAGACGAGAAGAAGGAAGAGGCTAAAAAGAAGGCTGACGAAAAGCAGAAGAAGACCGGAAAGATAGAGGTGGAAAAAGTGAAGCCACTGGAGCTGGACATCGAAAACTGCCGCGACAGAATCGTACGCCTCACCGCAAACTCTTCGCACATGGGCGATGCTGTGCTCTCTAAAGACGGCGACAAGCTCTACTACCAGGCAGCCTTCGAGGATGATTACGACCTCTGGCAGCACGACCTGAAGGACGGCTCTACCAAGCTCGTGATGAAGGGCGTAGGCCAGGGCAACCTGCAGACCGACAAGGATGTGAAGAACCTCTTCATCTGCAACGGAAGCAGCATCAAGAAGGTGGATCTGAGCGGATTCAGCACCAAGGACATCAGCTTTGAGGCTAACTTCAACTATAAGCCAGCCGAGGAGCGCCAGTATCTCTTCGACCACATATGGCGACAGGTGAAAGACAAGTTCTACGACCCTAAGATTCATGGTGTTGACTGGGAAGGTTACCGCAAGACCTATGAGAAGTTCCTGCCTTACATCAACAACAATTTCGACTTCCAGGAGATGTTGAGCGAAATGCTTGGCGAGCTGAACGCTTCGCATACAGGAGCCCGCTACTACGCTTCGAACAGCGCGCTTACCACCGCCAATCTGGGAGTATTCTTCGAACCTCAGTATCAGGGCGACGGCCTGAAGATTCAGGAGATTATCAAGCGTGGTCCTTTCGATGTGAAGAATACGGGCGTTACAGCCGGCAGCATCATCGAGAGCATCGACGGCGAGGAGATTAAAGCCGGAATGGACTACTTCCCATTGCTCGACGGAAAGGTTGGCAAGAATGTACGCCTCGGCATCAGAAACGCCAAGGGTAAGAAGATGGAGGTTACAGTGAAGGCTATCTCTCAGGGCAAACTCAACAACCTGCTCTACAAGCGATGGGTAGACCGCAACCGCGCTTTCGTTGACAGTATTTCGGGCGGACGCATCGCTTATGTTCACGTTAAGGCGATGGATTCGGAGAGTTTCCGCACCGTTTACAGCGAACTGCTGAGCGACAAGAACCGAAACAGAGACGCTGTAATCGTAGACGAGCGCCATAATGGTGGCGGCTGGTTGCACGATGATCTCTGCACCCTGCTCAACGGCAAGCAGTATCAGGAGTTTGTACCTCACGGCAAGGTAGTTGGCCGCGATCCATTCAACAAATGGGTGAAGCCATCTTGCGTCATGATCTGCGAGAACGATTACAGCAACGGTCACGGTTTCCCATGGGTTTACAAGGAACTCGGAATCGGTAAGCTGATCGGTGCTCCTGTAGCAGGAACCATGACAGCCGTATGGTGGGAAACGCTGATGGACAACACGCTAGTATTCGGTATTCCTCAGGTAGGCTGCCGCGACATGCGTGGCGTGTTCGGCGAGAACACCCAGCTGAACCCAGACATCGAGGTTTACAACAGTCCGGAAGATTTCATCAATGGCCATGATACCCAGCTCGAAAGAGCCGTAAAGGAAATGATGAAGAAATAAACAGAACGCCCTGCAGGGGTCCAGAAGCAGAATCGCTTCTGGACCCCTGCAGGGCGAATTGTTTTTGTAGCAGACAACATTAATTTATTAAACCTTATTAACCCACATTATCGGTAAAAAACCTTCTGTCATGACATAAAACCCTCTAAATCTTTACTTTTTTTCTTGAAAAGGGCGAAAAAGCAAGTGAAAAAGCCATAAAATAAAAAAAAATGAGTATCTTTGCAGAAGATAAGCTGCACTCGGCAATTTGAAAGCAAGCTTTCATTGCGCTCATTTGCGTTATCTTTGCAAAAAATATAAACAAGATTATGGGATTATTCGGATTATTCAGCAACAAAAAGAAGGAAACTCTCGATAAGGGACTTGAAAAAACCAAGGAGAGTGTGTTTGGCAAACTGGCGCGCGCCGTTGCCGGAAAGTCTACCGTCGATGATGATGTGCTCGACGATCTCGAAGAGGTACTCATCACTTCAGACGTAGGTGTAGAAACCACGGTCAAGATTATCCGCCGCATCGAAGAACGTGTGGCCCGCGATAAATATGTTTCAACCAGCGAGCTCAACCGCATTCTGCGCGAGGAAATCGCCATTCTCCTCTCCGAGAATCACAGCGATGACCTGGCAGACTGGGAACTTCCTGCCGACCATAAGCCTTACGTTATCCTCGTAGTAGGCGTAAACGGCGTGGGCAAGACAACCACCATCGGCAAGCTGGCTTACCAGTTTAAGAAGGCTGGCAAGAAGGTTGTTCTGGGAGCTGCCGACACCTTCCGTGCCGCTGCCGTAGAGCAGATTTGCATCTGGGGCGAGCGCGTGGGTGTGCCTGTAGTGAAACAGCAGATGGGAAGCGACCCGGCAAGCGTGGCGTTCGACACCCTGCAGAGCGCCAAGGCAAACGGCGCCGACGTGGTGCTCATCGATACGGCAGGCCGACTGCACAACAAGGTGAACCTGATGAATGAGCTCAAGAAAATAAAGGAAGTGATGAAGAAGGTAATGCCTGAAGCACCAGACGAGGTAATGCTCGTGCTCGACGGAAGTACCGGACAGAATGCATTCGAGCAGGCTAAGCAGTTCTCTGCCGTTACCAACATCTCCTCGCTCGCCATCACCAAGCTCGACGGAACCGCTAAGGGCGGAGTTGTCATCGGCATCAGCGACCAGCTCAAGGTGCCTGTAAAATACATCGGACTGGGCGAAGGAATGGAAGATCTGCAGCTCTTCAACAAGACAGAATTCGTAGACTCTCTCTTTAAAAATTAGAAAATGAAGAAAAATCAGATAGATATTATTACCCTGGGCTGCTCGAAGAATCTCGTAGACAGCGAGTTGCTGATGAAGCAGTTTGAGGCAAACGGCTACCATTGCGTTCACGATTCCAAGCGCCCTCAGGGCGAGATAGCCGTCATCAATACGTGCGGATTCATTGAGGATGCAAAGCAGGAAAGCATCGACACCATCCTGGAGTTTATCCAGGCTAAAGAAGAAGGCCGACTCAGAAAGCTCTATGTAATGGGCTGCCTCTCGCAGCGCTACCAGAAGGAACTGGAAGAAGAAATGCCCGAAGTGGATAAGTTCTACGGCAAATTCAACTACAAGCAGCTTCTGCAGGAACTCGGCAAGGCGGAAGTTTCATCCTGCAACGGCCAGCGTCATCTTACCACTCCGCGCCATTATGCCTACATCAAGATAGCTGAGGGCTGCAACCGCCACTGTGCCTACTGCGCCATTCCTATCATCACCGGCAAGCACGTTTCCCGTCCGAAGGAAGAGATTCTGCAGGAGGTGCGCGAACTGGTAGCAGAAGGCGTGAAGGAGTTTCAGATTATCGCTCAGGAACTCACCTACTACGGCGTAGATATTGACGGCAAGCATCATATTACCGAACTCATCAGCGAGATGGCTGATATTCCGGGCGTGAAATGGATTCGCCTGCATTACGCTTATCCGAACCAGTTCCCAATGGATCTTCTGGACGTGATGCGCGAGAAGCCAAACGTATGCAAATATCTCGACATTGCCCTCCAGCACATCAGCGACCACATGCTCACCAGCATGCATCGCCACGTAACGAAGCAGGAAACCATCAATCTGCTGAAGGCCATCCGCGAACGCGTGCCAGGCATTCACATCCGCACTACGCTGATGGTTGGTTTTCCAGGCGAGACAGATGAGGATTTCCACGAACTCCTCGACTTCGTACGCGAACAGAGATTTGAGCGCATGGGCGCCTTTGCCTACTCTGAGGAAGAAGGAACCTACAGCGCCACCCACTACGAAGACAACGTGCCTGCCGAGGTAAAGCAGCGCCGGCTGGACGAACTGATGATTCTGCAGCAAGACATCAGCTCTGAGGTTGAGGCTGATAAGGTGGGCAAAACCATGACCGTTATCATCGACCGCAAGGAAGGCGATTACTACATCGGACGAACAGAGTTCTGCTCTCCGGAAGTAGACCCTGAGGTTCTGATCCGTGCCGATGAGAAGCGTCTGCGCGTGGGTAGTTTCTATCAGGTAGAAATTACTACAAGCGAGGAATTTGACCTCTATGGCAAGGTGGTGAAATAATCATTCTCTCCCCCATAGCCTGGAGTTTTAGAAATTTTGACTACATATTAAATAAATATGAACAATAAGGAATACATCGCTGAACTGGCTCAGCAAACCGGCTATTCGCAGGAAGACACCCAGAAGTTGGTGCGCAAGGCGATAGACGCTATGATTGCCGAGTTTGAGGATGGAGAAGCTGTCTCTATCCCCAATTTTGGCACCTTCGAAGTGAAGAAGCGCATGGAGCGAGTGGTGGTTAATCCTACTACCAAGAAGCGTCAGCTGGTGCCGCCTAAGTTGGTGTTGGGTTTCCGACCGGTAGCTTCGGTCAAGGAAAAACTAAAGAATGGAGGGGATGAGCAATGAGCAAATTCAGTTTAAATACACTCGGAAAACTGCTTGCAGATAAGAGCGGGCTGAGCCAGGTGGAAGCAGAACTCTTCATCCGGAAAATGTTTGATGTGTGCAACCAGGGACTCGATGCCGACAAGCAGGTGAAGATAAAATGGCTGGGCACCTTTAAGGTACAGGCCACGAAAGACCGTGAAAGCATCAATGTGAACACGGGCGAGCGCTTCACCATTGAAGGCAGAGACAAACTCACCTTCACGCCTGACAACATCCTGAAAGAAATCGTGAACAAGCCATTCGCCCAATTTGAAACGGTGGTGGTAAATGACGGCGTAGATTTCGATGAAATAGATGAGAAGTTTGGAGAAGAACAGACAGAAGATGCTCCTGAACAAGTAATCGATTTTCTGGACGAAGAAAAAACTGCAACTCCAAATCCGGAGGTTGTCGTAATTGAATCTGAAAAGGAAAAAGAAGACGAACAGGCAAAGCAAATTGCTATTGAACAAGCTAAACTGGAAAGATTAAAACAAGCCCAACTGGAGCAGGAAAGAATACAGAAAGAAAAGCAAGAGCAGGAAAGACTGGAGCAGGAAAGACTGGAGCAAGAGAAGCTTGAATTAGCCCAGCAACAGCAAGCCCTGAAAGCAGTTGTTGAACCAGCAGTACCTGCATCAGATGAATCTGAAGAAGAAGAAGAGAAGGAAGAAGAAGAAGAATCTTCCAATTCTCATCATATTGTTATTCCTCGCTATCTGGTCGTTGCAGTCTGTCTCATCGTAGTAGCTTTGATTGGCGGAATGGGATGGTTTGCCTTCAACTATGGTCAGATGACTGCCCAGCGCGATCATCTAGCCATGCAGCTAAACCAGTATCATCAGGCTCCAGCCAAGAAAGTCCCAGCCAAACCAGCTGCCGCCCCACTCTCTCAGGAACAGAAACTCCGCCAGAAAGCGATGGAAGACAGCATCCGTATGGCTAAAACTGCAGAAGCAGTAAAACTGGCTGAAAATTCGGATGAGGAAAGTGCTAACGCAGAAAAGGCTAAGCAGGCTGAAGCAAAGGCTAAGGCAGAAGCTAAAGATAAAGCCGAAGAAAAGGCTGCTTCGAAAATAGCATCATCCCAGTATGATAAGGACGCTCGCGTACGCACGGGAGCTTACCGAATCATAGGAGTTGCCCAGACCGTTACGGTTGGCGCCGGTCAGACCCTCGAACAGATTAGTACCCGCTATTTAGGTTCCGGCATGGAATGCTACGTAGAAGCCCTGAATGGTACAAGCACCGTAAAAGCCGGACAGAAAATCAAGATTCCGAAACTGGAATTGAAAAAGAAAAAGAAGTAAAGTACTGAACAAACAAAAATCGCCCTGTAAGAGCAAATATAATTTTGCACTTACAGGGCGACATTGTTTTATGTTAACATTACTTGCCCAACACTTCATCAAGCAATGTGTAGAAAGCAGGATCCTCACCAACAATAGTCTTGATAATCTTACCGTTAGCATCAATCACAATCTTTGTAGGGAAACCCTGAACAGCATAGTCGCTGAGAACCTTGCTGTCCTTCGGATTGTAAACATGAATCCATGGCAACTGGTGCTTCTCAACAGCAGCCTTCCACTTAGCCTCTGTATCATTACAATCTACACCAAGAATTTCAAACTTACCCTTGTACTTCTCGTAATACTCCTTCATCTTAGGCATTCCCTTGATGCACCATCCGCACCATGAACCCCAGAAATCGAGTACGACAATCTTGCCGCGAAGGCTGGAAAGCTTAAAATCATTTCCCTTAATATCCTTCAGCGTGAAGTCAGGAGCCTCAACACCGGCAGCCTGCACCTTCTTAGCCTTCTCCTCAGCCTCAGCACGCTTCTTAGCCATATCAATCATTGGCTGGTAGAAAGCCTTCATTCTGCCGTTCTTCACATTTTCAGAGAGCAAGCCCAGCAGTTTCTCCATCTTGCTGACATCATCAAACTGCTCAAAGATAGTAGCACAAGCCTCATAATCAGGATGCTGTTTTACGAAATCGAAAATCTTATCGTCCTTTGCCTTTTGCAGGGCAGAAGCCTTCTGCTCATATTCAGCCATGATGGTCTGCTGGGTCTCACCATTCTTGATTCTCTGGTTCAGGGAAGCTTCGTAATCTCTCAACTCCTTATTAGCATTCTCCAGCAGAACATCTACTTCATGATACTGCTGATAGAACTTAGAACCCGAAATATCGAAGCGGGTCTTTGCATCGCCCTTAACTTCAGCCTTCTCGCCAGGAACACAAGGCAGGTTGAACATAAACTGACCTGCACCACGATAAGCTTCAGGTGAGAGGAAAACGTATCCGGCTACCTTATCAAGGTTTGCAGAATAGGTAAACTTGCCATTCTTCACCAAAACCGTATCCATCTTAACATTTCTGCCCTTGTAAACAAGTACAGAATCGGAATTGAAATTCTTCAAATCCACCTTCAACTGGAAGTTGCTCTTCTGAGCCATCGCAACGGTTGATGCAAGCATCAGAGCCGCAGATAAAATCGCTGTTTTCATTTTTCTTTTATTATATTTATTCTGATTACACCTTAATTATATATAGGGAACGAAGAACGCCTGGTTCGTCGTCATCCTTATTCTTCATACTCAGTAGTATCCTCAATACCCGCCTCGGCCAAAGCCTCCTTGCGCTCTACGCAGGTTCCGCATTTGCCACAATGCTTCTCACCGCCCTTATAGCAGCTCCAGGTTTCAGCATAGTCAATGCCCAACTTCTTACCTATCTCCGCAATCTGCCCTTTGGTAATATTCGTATAAGGAGCCACCACGCGCACATCGACGAACGTTCCTGCTTCGGCAGCCTCATCTATCGCCTTGATAAACTCCGGACGGCAGTCTGGGTAAATCGTATGATCGCCACCATGGTTAGCGATGAAAACTTTCTTCAGATTATTACTCTCAGCAATGCCGATGGCAATGCTCAGCATGATTCCATTACGGAAAGGAACCACCGTACTCTTCATATTATCATCAGCATAATGACCCTCAGGAATTGCATCAGCACCTTCAAGAAGAGAACTCTTGAAATACTGATGCATGAAACCCAAATCTATCGTAATATGCTTGATTCCCAAACGCTCACAATGCATCTTGGCGAAAGGAATTTCACGCTCGTTATGATTACTTCCATAGTTAAAACTAATGCCGAGTGCAATCTCGTCTTTCTTGTCGTAGAGCAGCGTGATGCTATCCATGCCGCCGCTCACAATGATTACTGAATCCTTCATTTTATTTTGAAATTTGAACTGTATGATTACTTTTTACTTCACCCGAACAGGCAGTGGAATGCTTCTTCCACCTTCCTAACGGGATGAATTTCTATCTTATATTTCTTATGGTCGAAACCATGATTGTTGTACTTCGGAATGATGATGTGCTGGAATCCCAGTTTTTCAGCCTCAGCAATACGCTGCTCGATGCGGCTCACCGGACGGACTTCACCGCTCAGACCTACCTCGCCTGCCATGCACCAACCTTGCTCGATAGGCGTGTCAACATTGCTGCTCAATACGGCTGCCAATACACTCAAGTCCATGGCAGGATCGGTTACTCTCAATCCTCCGGCAATATTCAGGAACACGTCCTTCTGCATCAGCTTGAACCCCACACGTTTCTCTAGAACCGCCAGGAGCATGTTCAAACGGCGCTGGTCAAAACCAGTTGCCGAACGTTGCGGAGTTCCATAGGCAGCTGTTGAAACCAAAGCCTGCGTCTCTACCAGGAACGGACGGACACCCTCGATGGCTGCGCTGATGGCAACACCCGAAAGCCCGTCATGATCTTCAGTAAGCAGCAACTCTGAAGGATTGCTCACCTGTCGGAGTCCGCCTTGCATCATCTCGTAGATTCCCAACTCAGAAGTACTTCCGAATCGGTTTTTGATGCTTCTCAAGATGCGGTACATGTAATGCTGGTCGCCCTCAAACTGAATCACCGTATCTACGATGTGCTCCAGAATCTTTGGTCCGGCAAGCGTTCCCTCCTTATTAATATGTCCTATCAGAATAACCGGAATGCCACTCGTCTTGGCAAATCGGAGCAGGGAGGCTGCACACTCACGAACTTGGGAAACAGAACCCGGCGAACTGTCTACTTCTTCCGTAGCAATAGTTTGGATAGAATCTATAACTATCAGCTGAGGAGCCACTTCCTGAATATGGCTGAAGATTTTTTCCAACTGCGTTTCGCAGAGAACCGTAATATGATCAAAGGCTCCTTCTGATGAAAGAGAAGCCGTTTTCAGAGTGTCCGCAGATGAACCCTCTCTGAGCATCGCCTGTCCTTTAGCCAACCGGTCGGCACGGAGTTTAATCTGATGGGCACTCTCCTCTCCGCTCACATACAGGATGCGGCGGTCAGTCATGTTCAGAATAGTCTGCAAGGTGAGCGTACTCTTACCGATTCCCGGTTCACCGCCCAGGAGCGTAATGCTGCCAGGGACCATTCCACCACCCAGCACACGGTTCAGCTCTTCGTCCCTCATATCGATGCGCGGTTCATCAATCGCAGAAATATCGCGAAGCTTCATCGGCGCAGCGTCATGCTCGCTGTGCTGCCCGCCAAACATCGTGGCAGCCCCACCATGACGCATGGTCATTCCGGCATTCTTCGCAGCCTGCGATCCGGAATCAGCAGCAATACGAATTTCCTTAAATGTATTCCATTGTCCGCAGCTAGGACATTTGCCCATCCATTTGGCACTTTCCTGTCCGCAATTGCTGCACACAAAAGCAATTTTATCTTTCGCCATTTTATCTCATTTATATGTAATAACGTTTTAACTGCGCACAAAGGTACTATTTATTATCGAAAAATCCAAAAAAAAAGTAATTTGTTAAGAATATATTTCATTTCTCTCCATTTTGTTTAACAAATCAGGCAGAAGGAAGCGCAAAACACGAATTTTGCAAACCCGATATAGCAAACAGACGATTTCATCTACTAAAAATCATAAAAACCGCTACTATATTTTGCTGATTCAAATATAATTTGTATCTTTGCCTTCGGTTTTTGAAACCAGCAGAAAGGTTTAGAACAATAAATTAGTACATAAACTAAATAAATTTAGGTAAAATGAAAATTGAAGATTTTAACTTTGCCGGTCACAAGGCAATCGTGCGCGTTGACTTCAACGTGCCATTGGATGAAAATGGTAATGTAACAGACGACACTCGTATCCGCGGTGCCCTTCCTACATTGAAGAAGGTACTTGCAGACGGCGGTGCGCTCATCATGATGAGCCACATGGGTAAGCCAAAGGGCAAGGTTAAACCAGAGCTTTCTCTCTCTCAGATTGTTAAGAACGTATCAGACGCTCTCGGCGTAGACGTTAAGTTCGCTAAGGACTGCGGTAACGCTGATGCTGAGGCTGCTGCCTTGAAGCCAGGTGAGGCTCTCTTGCTCGAGAACCTCCGCTTCTATCCAGAAGAGGAAGGCAAGCCAGTTGGCGTTGAGAAGGGTACTCCAGAATTCGATGCTGCTAAGGCTGAGATGAAGGAGCGTCAGAAGAAGTTCGCTGCTAAGTTGGCTTCTTACGCTGACGTATATGTAATGGACGCATTCGGTACAGCTCACCGCAAGCACGCTTCTACAGCTGTCATCGCTGATTCTTTCGACAAGGATCACAAGATGCTCGGCTTCTTGATGGAGAAGGAAGTTAAGGCTGTTGACGCAGTTCTCGGCAACATCAAGCGCCCATTCACAGCTATCATGGGTGGTTCTAAGGTTTCTACTAAGATCGGTATCATCGAGAACCTGTTGACTAAGGTTGACAACCTGATTCTCTGCGGTGGTATGACTTATACATTCTCTAAGGCTCTCGGTGGCAAGATTGGTATGTCTATCTGCGAGGATGACAAGCTCGACGTTGCTCTCGACGTAATCAAGAAGGCTAAGGAGAACGGTGTAAACCTCGTACTCGGCACAGACTCTATCTGCGGTGACGACTTCAAGAACGACTGCAACACTCAGGTTTGCCCATCTAACAACATTCCTGACGGTTGGGAGGGTATGGACGCAGGTCCTGAGACTCGCAAGGCTTTCGCAGCTGCCATCAAGGGTGCCAAGACTATCCTCTGGAACGGTCCTGCAGGCGTATTCGAGTTCGACAACTTCGCTGGTGGTTCTAAGGCTATCGCTGAGGCAATCGCTGAGGCTACTAAGGAAGGTGCATTCTCACTCATCGGTGGTGGTGACTCTGTAGCTTGTATCAACAAGTTCGGTTTGGCTGATCAGGTATCTTACATATCTACAGGTGGTGGTGCACTCCTCGAGGCTATCGAGGGTAAGGTATTGCCAGGTGTAGCAGCTATCGAGAAGTAATCTCATGTCAAAAAGAAAACCATTTGCAAAAAGGGCTTGATTTTTTACAAGAAAAAATAGGTTGGAGGGCATCCTATGTGATGTCCTCCAATTTTCAGTTTTAATTGAATCCCTAATAATCTACAGATTCTCTCTATAAACAGAACTGTATCTTTCATTTAAAACAAGCAACAGAAAACATAAATTCTAAAATAATTTGGTAAACTACAGGAATATAATTTTCTGATTTTAAAACGAATACATGGATTGGATTGTTAATCTCTTCACCAATACCGAGTCGGTGGCTCACATCGCCCTACTCTACGCTATCGTGATAGCTATTGGTGTTTACCTCGGAAAGATAAAGATTGGCGGCATTTCATTAGGTGTCACCTTCGTTCTCTTCGCAGGTATTTTGGCTGGCCACGTTGGCTTCACCGGTCCAAAGGAAATTCTCACATTCGTGCAAGACTTCGGCTTGATCCTCTTCGTCTTCATGATTGGTCTCCAGGTAGGACCTGGCTTCTTCGAGAGTTTCAAGAAAGGTGGTGTTACACTCAACATGCTTTCGGCTAGCGCTATTCTGCTCAACATCCTCGTGATGTTTGGTTGCTATTATCTCTTCTTTGATACGAGCAACCCTAACAACCTGCCTATGATGGTAGGTACTCTCTATGGTGCGGTTACCAATACTCCGGGTCTTGGTGCTGCCAACGAGGCTTTGCTCAGCGTCTTCCCTAATGGTGCTCCAAGTATTGCCAACGGTTATGCTTGTGCTTATCCTCTTGGTGTAGTGGGCATTATTGGTGCTACTATCCTTATCAAGTACATCTGTAAGATTAATACTGCTGATGAGGAAGAACAGCTTAACGAAGAAGATGCTGCCAACCCACACGCTAAGGCCCATAACATGCACTTGCGCGTGGAGAATGCTTATATTACAGGCAGAACGCTGAGAGAAGTTTCTGAGTTCTTGAACCGTGACATTGTATGTTCACGACTGCTCCACAATGGCGAGGTGAGCATTCCTAACAGCAAGACTAAGTTTGAGGTTGGAGACGAATTGCTCGTTGTATGTGCAGAGGCTGATGCTGAAGCCATCAAGGCTTTTATCGGACCAGAGGTTGAAGCTGAATGGGACCGCGAGAAGGATGAAGTACAGCACTTTGTTTCTCGCCGTATCATCGTTACCCGTCCGGAAATGAACGGTAAGACCTTGGGTAAGATGCATTTCTCCAGCGTATACGGCGTTAACGTAACCCGTATTTCCCGTCAGGGAATGGACATTTTTGCAGGCAGAAACCACCACTTCCACGTAGGTGATAAGATTCTGGTTGTAGGTCCTGAAGAGAATGTAAACCGTGTGGCTGAAATCATGGGTAACTCTGTAAAGCGCCTCGATGCGCCTAACATAGCCACTATCTTCGTAGGCATTATGGTAGGTATTATCTTCGGTTCTCTCCCATTTGCCATTCCGGGAATGCCGGTGCCTTTGAAGTTGGGTATTGCCGGAGGTCCGCTTATCATCGCCATCCTCATCGGCCGTTTCGGCTATCGCATGAAGCTGGTAACTTATACGACGACTTCGGCTAATATGATGCTGCGAGAAATAGGACTTGTACTCTTCCTGGCGAGTGTGGGAATCAAGGCTGGAGCCGGATTCTGGGACACAGTAGTACAGGGTGACGGTTTGAAATATGTGGGATGCGGTTTCCTCATCACCGTTATTCCTATCTTCATCATCGGTACAATTGCCCGCCTGAAGTTTAAGTTCAACTACTTCACCATCATGGGTATGCTCGCCGGTACTTACACAGACCCTCCTGCATTGGCTTATGCAAATGCTTCTTGCTCTAAAGAGGCTCCAGCTGTAGGATACTCTACGGTTTATCCATTGAGCATGTTCCTCCGTATCTTTACAGCCCAGATAGTGGTGCTGTTCTTCTGCGGAGCGTAAGACTTACAAAAGTTAACAAAACAACTGGAAATAGTTATAAATTATAAAAGAGGTGCACAAAGACAAAAATTTGTGCACCTTTTTTGTTGTCTTTTCAGAAATTCTTCGTACCTTTGAGCACAAGAAACAAACCTAATGAATCTTCTAGGAACAGCTATCGTTCCTATATGATGCAGATTTTTTCGAAATATGAAACAATAACCCTATAAACGTTAGTAAGCGTATGAAGAAATTGGGATTTCTGATAACCATGCTAGTCATCACGTCCTTGCCCGCTTGGAGTCAAGGAGCCAAAAGTATCCGTATTACGGAGGTGATGACCGACAACCGTACCAATCTTGTAGATGAGTACGGGCAGCACAAACCATGGGTGGAATTGAGCAATTCCTCCTTTACCACGTATAATGTGCGTGGTATGTTCCTAACCACCGACCGAAGGGTTCTCGACAAGAAAATGCCGCCTGAAGCTCGCCGACAGCTGATGTGTCCATTGCCTAACAATGAACCACGAACCACACTGGGAGGCAAGAAGAGCATCGTTATCTTCGACAGCAGTTCCTGGTACCAGGATGGCAGGAACCGACAACATTGGAAGGCAAAGAATTCTTCCAACTCGGGACCTTTTCATCTCAATCTTATTCTACAGGAAAAGATGCCCAACTGGATAGCACTCTATGACGGAAATGCCGTTGACCTGATAGACTCCGTAAGCGTGCCAGTGTTGGCTGCCGATGAGAGTTTTGAACTGAGTAAGGACTTCAAGACATGGGAGAAAGCCATTGCCGGATCAGTAACTCCAGGCTATCTGCCTCAAAACACAGGTTTGAGTAAAGCCCAGCAATTGAAGAAAAGCGACCCATACGGAATAGGAATCGCCGTACTTTCAATGGGAATCGTATTTGCCTGCCTTGCTCTCCTCTTCATCGTGTTCTGGGTTTTCGGAGCCTACATGAAACACAAACAGCGCATCGCCCGTGCTACTGAGAAGCACGCCACCTTATTATATAAGACAGGAAAGAAGACCATCGAGGTTACTCAAGACCTCAGTCATAAGACCAACGTGATTCTGAAAGATGGTTTAGAAACCAAGGGTATTGATAAGGAGATTTACATGGCAGTCATCTCTCTTGCACTACAGGAATACCTGGAAGATGTTCATGATGTAGAATCCGGCATTATCACCATCAAGCCAAAACAGACTAGATGGAATGCTCCGAAATTCAACAACAACAATAACAACGTTAAAATATAGAAACTATGGCAAAGTACGAATATAAGGTTAAAGGCGTAGATTACGTCGTTGAAATACAGGATATTGAAGGCAATATCGCCAATGTAACCGTGAATGGAATTCCATTCGAAGTGGAAATGAAACAGCCGGTTAAGAGCAGTAAGCAGAAAGTGAAGTTAAGTGAAGAGCGAAGAGTGAAGAGTGAAGAATTCAACAGTTCTTCTTCTTCTGCAACAAACGCAAGTTCCGCAACAACCACCAAACCAGCGGCAGCCGCTGCCTCTGGCAAACCAGTTGTTGCCCCTCTGCCTGGCACTATCAACGAAATCAAGGTGAAAGTCGGTGACAAGGTGAACACAGGCGATACTGTTGTCGTTCTCGAAGCCATGAAGATGCAGAACAACATCGATGCAGAAACTTCGGGAACCATTACCAGCATCAACGTGAACAAGGGAGACGCAGTAATGGAAGGAGACACGCTTGTTACAATCGCGTAATAAGCTGTTTAGACAAAAGCTAATGATTACTCTTCCAATCAAAAGACTAATCATAAAGTTCAATGTTCAACTTTCAAAGTTCAAAGTAAATTATGGATTTCATCATACAAAACTTCAATGAGTTTCTTACCTTTACGGGCTTTGCCAACGCCTCGGCAGGAAACCTCATCATGATTCTGGTGGGAGCACTTTTTATCTGGCTCGCCATCAAGAAAGATTTTGAGCCGCTGCTCCTGGTTCCTATCGGATTGGGAATCATTCTTGGCAACATTCCATTCCGTGCCGATGCAGGACTCGAAATAGGTTTATACGAAGACAACTCCGTTCTGAACATCTTCTACCAGGGAGTGAAACAGGGCTGGTACCCGCCACTCGTATTCCTGGGCATTGGAGCCATGACCGACTTCTCTGCGCTCATTTCCAACCCGAAGCTCATCCTGATTGGAGCCGCAGCCCAATTTGGAATCTTCGGCGCCTACATGATTGCACTGGCTCTGGGATTCGAACCTAACCAGGCAGCTGGCATTGCCATTATCGGAGGAGCAGACGGACCAACCGCCATCTTCCTGAGCAGCAAGCTGAGTCCGAACCTCATGGGAGCCATTGCGGTTTGCGCCTACTCTTACATGGCACTGGTGCCTGTAATCCAGCCACCTTTGATGCGACTGCTTACAACCAAGAAAGAGCGCGTCATCAAAATGAAACCGGCACGTCAGGTTTCACAGACAGAAAAGATTCTCTTCCCTATCATCGGTCTGCTTCTCACCACCTTCATCGTTCCGTCCGGTTTGCCATTATTAGGAATGCTGTTCTTCGGAAATCTTCTGAAAGAGAGTGGAAAGACAACCCGACTCGCCAAGACAGCAAGCAGCAGCTTGAATGATATTGTCGTTATCCTCCTCGGCCTGACCGTAGGCTGTTCTACCCAGGCTTCAGAGTTTCTGACATTAAACACCATCAAAATCTTTGCTCTCGGTGCTCTTGCTTTCATCATCGCATCGGCAAGCGGAATCTTATTCGTCAAGCTGATGAATCTCTTCTTGCCAAAAGGCAAGAAACTGAACCCACTTATCGGAAACGCCGGAGTGAGTGCCGTACCAATGAGTGCACGCATCTCCAACAACCTAGGTCTGGAATACGACCGCCACAACTTCCTTCTCATGCACGCCATGGGACCAAACGTTGCGGGAGTCATCGGTTCTGCCGTTGCAGCCGGAGCTTTGCTGGGATTCTTCAATTAAAAGTTGAGCCACCAAGCTATCCCTCCAGGATAAGTACATAAAAAATAGAATCGCCCTGAAAGGACAAAAGCATCTTACATCCAATGCTTTCCCTTTCAGGGCGACTTTTTTATTTCTTTTTTTAGCTCTTAACCCGCATTCTCATTTTTCCTTCAAAGGTAATGATAACCTCAACCTGATAACTCAAACTGCTGTCAGGCATTGCCAGAACAGCAAGATAATGAATGCCAGATTCATCTATCTTATTGAATACGATGTCGCTCAATATAGACTGGTCCAAGAAAGAAGCAGGAACCTGCTTATCGAAATCCTTCTTATGAAAATCACGAGAGAACAGACAGTTGGCACCATGATAAACATGCAAGTTCACAATATTATCATAATAAACATTGTCTACCTCAACACCATCATCATTATAAGAACTCTTGTAGACCTTATAACTTGTTGGGTTAACCTGTACGTAGAGATGATATTTCTCATCGCCCCTTACAACCACCGTATCACGTTTAATCAGCGTATTCTGATTCAGCGCCACGGAAGCATGGTTGTGGATGAACTGCTGCAAATAAGACTTATCTTCCGTCTTCACCAGCTTAACCACATCCCCATTCTGCACTTTAAACTGGAAAATATGCTCAGCCTGTTTTACAATCGGATATTTTGCAAGATTAGCACCCTTCATTACAAGCGTATCGCCAGCAATGTAGAAGTAGACAGGCTGACTGGTTGAATCAGGATAATAAATCGTATCGCCTTTTACGCGGAACGCCACATCATCCTCATCGTCATCGTTCAACCAAATGCCTTGCAACATCTTCTTAGCCGCAGTATCTTCCTTCACTTCCTGTTGCTTTTCGACCTTCTGCCCACAAGCAACAAGAGTCAAGATACAACTGAGCAGCCATAAATTAACTATCTTTTTCATGATGAGTTCTTTAAATAAATTAATCGGTAAAAGCTGATGCCAATTCTACTCGAAATAATCAGCCTCTTCGAAAGACTTTGCCTTGGTTCTGTCTTTTTCTGACGTAAGCACCTCAACTCCTTCAATAGGCCATTTTATTCCGATAGTAGGATCATCCCAATGAATACTGGCTTCGTAATCAGGAGCATAAACATTATCTACTTTATAAGTAAAGATGGCTTCGTCACTCAGTACCAGAAAACCATGGGCAAAACCGCGAGGAATGAAAAACTGTCGTTTGTTCTCTCCACTCAGTTCAACCATTACATATTTACCGAAAGTCTTACTGCCCTTTCTCAAGTCAACAGCTACATCCAGCACGCGGCCTTTGATGACACGCACCAACTTAGCCTGCGAGAATTCACCTTTCTGATAGTGCAAACCTCTGAGCACACCACGAGCCGACATCGATTCATTGTCTTGCACAAACTCCACATGCCCTCCAACGTGAGCATCAAAGTCAGCCTGCTTCCATGCTTCAAAGAAATAGCCGCGAGCATCTTCAAATACCCGAGGTTCTATCAGCCAGACTCCTTCAATTTCTGTCTCTGTATATTTCATTGATTTATACCTTATTTATTTTAGGCACAAAGGTAATACTTTTTCCCGAAACGACAAAACAAATTAGACTTTTTATGATTTCATCGAAAATTTTCTCTATTTTCTGTTGGTCATTTCCGAAAAAATCACTACCTTTGCAAACGTGAATAGACTAGAAAGACATATAGAGATCCTACTTTTGAGCAACGATTGCGTGATTGTCCCAGGATTTGGTGGCTTCATGGCTCATCATGTAGATGCGCGTTACGATGGCAGAGACAGCATGTTTTTGCCACCGCTGAGAACTATTGGCTTTAACCCACAGCTCCAGATGAACGATTCTCTCCTTGCACTTTCGTATGTTGAAGCATACGACATCAGCTATCCGGAAGCTTTGAACCGCATTGCTGATGAAGTGACAGAGATGCGTCAGACTCTGGAGAATTCAGGAAAATTTGAACTGAATGATATTGGCACCATCATATTGAACGAAGACGGAAATTATACCTTCGAACCATGCGAGGCGGGCATTCTTACCCCTGAGTTGTATGGTTTGGGTGGCTTAAACATGCTCCCACTCGCGCAGATTTCTGCAGAAGAGGTTCAGAAGACTGAAGATTCTGCTGCTTCAATCATTGAAATGCCAGCAAAGACAGTAGAAAACAATCGTACAGAAAGCGAAGTCAAGAATCAGGATAGTAACCAGAAGATGGAGAGTGGACTCTCTGTCAACAATTCTGTGTTCGTTAACGAAGAAGATGAAGAATCAAATGCCGAATTCATCAGCATCAAGAAGAGCTGGTTGCGCAATATTGCAGCAGCCTGCATCGCTCTCATTGCATTCTTCACCTATTCTTCTCCATTGGGAACCCCAACCGTTCAGAAGAGCCAAATCGACACAGGTATGTTGAACCGCATCATGCCTAAGGAGATTAATAAGGTTGCGCAACCTCAAGAACTGGTACTTAGTACAGAATCACAGGCAGAAGAGAGCATTCCTGCCAAGTCTGTCAACATGACTCAGGACAACGAATTGCAAACAGTTTCTTCTTACTATAGCATCGTTTTGGCAAGTCGTGTTACCAAGCGCAATGCAGCCTGCTATGCTGAACTCCTCCAGAACAAGGGATTCAAGGAAGCTAGGGTGTTAATTACGGATAATAATGTAAAAGTTATATACGGAACATACTCTACCGAGGGCGAAGCTTATACTGCTCTCAACCGTTTACACAACTATGATGCTTTTACTGACGGCTGGATTACGAAAGTAAAAGAATAGTTGATAGCTAAGAGTTTATAGTTTTTAGCTAGAACAAAGAGCAAGGAGTATCGGAAACTTCTACAACACATTATTATAATAAAGACAGAAAAGTAAGAAAAAGAATATGAAAAGAGTACGTTGTCCTAAATGCGATAATTTTATCACCTTCGATGAGACCAAGTATCAGGCAGGTCAGAGTCTCGTTTTCGTTTGTCCTAATTGCAATAAGCAGTTTGGCATCCGAATGGGAGTTTCCAAGCTCCGCGAAACTCGCAAGGAGGAAAAACTTGACGAGAATGCCAACGAGAAGGGATACGGTTCTATCGTTGTCATCGAGAACGTATTCGCTTACAAACAGGTCATCCCGCTCCAGTTAGGCGACAACATCATCGGCCGCTACATGAAGAACAGCGGAATCAACTGCCCTATCGAAACCGTAGACCCAAGCGTTGACATGAACCATTGCGTAATCAACGTTAGCCGCGACAAGAAAGGCAAATTGAAATATGTACTCCGCGATGGACCAAGTTATACAGGAACTTTCGTTGACAATGAGATTCTGGGTGACAGAGAACGCCGCGTTATCGAAGACGGAACCCTGTTCACCATCGGAGCAACTTCTATCATTCTCCGCACAGCAGACAATGAAGAAGAAAACTAAGAAGTTTCGATTATCAAAATAAACACTTCAAAAGGAGCAATTAGATGTTGGTTTACATTCAATTGCTCCTTTTTCACTTAACGGAAACGTAAAAACACGCCATATTTCTAACTTTCTGAAAGAAATCTACTATATTTCGTAATCTTTTTGCTTTTATTTTCTTTAAATTAAAAGAAAATGTGTACCTTTGCATCGAAAAATAAGAAATAGAAACGAATTACGTTAGGTTATGGATGTAGCAATCGTAAAATATAATGCCGGAAATATCTATTCCGTAGTCAACGCCATGAAGCGTTTAGGCATCGAACCTGTACTTACAGATGATGCAGAAATGCTCCAGAAGGCTGACCGCGTTCTCTTCCCAGGACAAGGCCAGGCAAGAGAAGCAATGGAATATCTGAAGGCTCATCAGCTTGATCAAGTAATCAAGAACTTGAAGCAACCCGTCCTGGGCATTTGTGTAGGACAGCAACTCTTGTGCCGCCATTCGGAAGAAGGTGACGTAGATTGCATCGGAATCTTTAATGTAGATGTAAAGCGATTCCTGCCTCAGAAACACGAAGACAAGGTGCCTGCTATGGGCTGGAATGAAATCTATGATTTGAAGACTGACCTTTATAAGGGGTTCGGAAACAGAATGGATTCTGACTCAGACAAGTCTACCGCTGATGCACTGCTTCATCCCTACTCCTATTTCGTACATAGTTATTATGTGCCACTCTGCGAGGAGACCATTGCCAAGGCAGAATACATTCTTCCTTATAGCGCATCGCTCCACAAAGATAATTTCTATACCTGCCAGTTCCATCCGGAAAAGAGCGGAAAGGTGGGAGAACGGATTTTAAAGAATTTTTTAGAGATAAAATAAAAGAGAAAATACAAATATGATAGAATTAATTCCAGCTATCGACTTGATAAATGGCCAGTGTGTTCGTCTTACCAAAGGCGATTACAACCAGAAGAAGGTTTACAATGACAATCCTGCCGAAATTGCAAAACAGTTTGAGCAGATGGGCTTCAAACGCCTTCATGTAGTAGACCTCGATGGAGCCAAGTCAAAGCACATCGTAAATGATGCGGTGTTGAAGGCCATTACCACAGAAACCTCTCTCGTGGTTGATTTCGGTGGCGGAATCAAGACCGAAGAAGATATTGAGAAAGCTTTTGCTGCAGGAGCAAGCATGGTTACAGTGGGCAGCATTGCCGTCACCAATCCTGAACTCTTCATGCAATGGCTAGACAAGTATGGAGCCGACCGCCTGATTCTGGGAGCCGACGTAAGAAACGGAAAGATTTCTATCAACGGATGGAAAGAAGATTCTTCTGAAGATCTCCTTCCTTTCCTGAAAAAGTACATCGATAAAGGAGTACGCTATGTTCTCTGCACAGAAATCAGCAAAGACGGAACGCTGCAGGGACCTGCCATAGAACTCTACAAAGAAGTAATGGCTGCCTATCCTCAACTGCATCTTATCGCCTCAGGCGGAGTAAGTTGCAACGAAGACATCGAAGCATTGGAAACTGCAGGAATTCCGGCCGTAGTATTTGGAAAAGCTTTCTACGAAGGGAAAATCGATGTTAAGAAACTAGTCAAAAGCTTCAATCGATAAGAATTAAAATACAATGGTGAAAATTCAAAGTAAAAGCAAAGGATTAGCTAAACGAATCGTTCCTTGTCTTGATGTAAAGAACGGCGAGACGGTAAAGGGAACCAATTTCGTAAACCTTCGCAGCGCTGGTGACCCGGTAGAACTGGGAAAAGCTTATAGCGATGCTGGAGCCGATGAGCTCGTATTCCTCGATATTACAGCGAGTTTCGAAGAGCGCAAAACCTTTACGGATATGGTAACCCGCGTGGCTGCCGAAATCAATATCCCATTTACTGTGGGAGGTGGAATCAATGAACTCAAAGATGTTGACCGCCTGCTCAACGCAGGAGCCGACAAGGTTAGCATCAACAGTGCTGCCATCCGACATCCGGAGCTCATCGATGAAATTGCCAACCATTATGGCTCACAGGTTTGCGTATGCGCCATTGATGCACGTCTCGATTCTGACGGCTGGCACTGTTATGTAAAAGGCGGAAGAGAACGGGTGGAACTAGGACTGTTTGACTGGGCTAAGGAAGTAGCCGACCGGGGTGCCGGTGAAATTCTCTTTACCAGTATGGATCATGACGGTGTGAAACAGGGATTCGCAAACGAAGCCCTCGCCCGTCTTGCTGAAGAAGTAAGCATTCCTATCATCGCCTCAGGAGGTGCAGGAAAAATGGAGCATTTCCGTGATGCGTTCACCCAAGGCAAGGCAGATGCTGCCCTGGCAGCCAGCGTGTTCCACTTTGGCGAGATTGCCATTCCTGACCTCAAGAAATACCTGAGAGAAGAAGGAATCAACGTGAGAATATAGAACACGGGGAATATAATAATGTAAGAAAATAAAAACAAGATAAAATGGAAATAGATTTCGAAAAATTAGGCGGACTGGTTCCTGCCATCATCCAAGACGCAGTTACAAAGAACGTCTTGATGCTTGGTTTCATGAACCAGGAAGCATACGATAAGACAATAGCAACCAAAAAGGTAACATTCTGGAGCCGTTCACGCAACTGCCTCTGGACAAAAGGTGAAACATCAGGCAACTTCCTGAATCTCGTTAGCATTCAGAACGACTGCGATAACGACACCTTGCTGGTTAAGGTTCACCCAGATGGTCCAACCTGCCACAAAGGTACAGACACCTGCTGGGCAGAAGAGAATACGCTCAACCCAATCCTCTTCCTCTCAGAGCTTCAGGACTTCATCAACAAGCGCCACGAAGAAATGCCAGAGGGAAGCTACACTACCAGCCTCTTCAAGAAAGGCGTTAACAAAATGGCACAAAAGGTTGGAGAAGAAGCTATTGAAACCATTATCGAAGCAACAAACGGCAACAACGAGAAACTCATTTACGAGAGTTCAGACCTTCTCTATCACCTCATCGTTCTGCTCACAAGCAAGGGCTTGAGAATAGAAGATGTTGTGAAAGAACTTCAGATGCGTCACGATCCGGAATGGGATAAGAAACGCCGCGTTGCCAAGAGCAAGGGCGAAATGAAATAACAAACCAACATTAAGGAGAAAAAAAAATAGAAGATGTTAATAGATTATCAGAACGTCAGCATATATCAGGCCGACAAGTGCGTGCTCCAAAACATCAATTTTCATATTGACGAAGGAGAATTCGCCTACCTTATTGGAAAAGTCGGCTCTGGTAAAAGTTCGCTATTAAAGACACTTTATTGCGAACTAGACCTTGTAGAAGGCGAAACCGAGAAGGCTGAAATCCTCGGCAGAGACCTCAAAACTATCAGGCGAAAGGAGATTCCGGCTCTGCGTAAGGAATTGGGAATCATCTTTCAGGATTTCCAGCTGCTACACGACCGCACCGTTCGCAAGAACTTTGAATTCGTACTCAAGGCAACAGGCTGGAAAAACAAAAAAGACAGAGTAAAGCGTATCGAAGAGGTGCTCAACGAAGTAGGCATGATTGATAAAATCGACAAGATGCCTCATGAGCTCTCAGGTGGTGAACAGCAGCGTGTAGCCATCGCCCGCGCCATTCTCAATAATCCTAAAATCATCATCGCCGATGAGCCTACAGGCAATCTCGACCCAGAGACTGCCAGCAACATCGTGAGTCTGCTGAAAGACATCACCAAACAAGGCACAGCTGTTGTGATGACAACCCATAACATCCCGATGCTCGACAAATTTCCAGGCATCGTTTACCGCTGTAAGGAAGGTGTGCTCTACGACGTAACCAACGAGTACAACCACATCGACCTCACAGAGGATGGAGAAGATAATTAAGTGAAATAATTAAATAAAATTACGACTATGAAGGTAATGAAATTCGGAGGTACTTCTGTAGGCTCACCAGAGCGCATGAAGGGAGTAGCCTCTTTGGTTACAGAATCAGGTGAACCAACTTTCATCGTATTGTCTGCGATGAGCGGTACAACAAACTCTCTCGTTGAGATCTCTGACTATCTTTACAAGAAGAATCCAGAGGGCGCCAACGAGGTAATCAACAACTTGGAGAAGAAATACATGCAGCATGTAGAAGAACTCTACTCTACCGAGGAGATGAAAAATACAACTCGTGAGTTCTTGCAGGGCGAATTCAACTATCTCCGCTCATTCACCAAAGACCTCTTCACTTCTTTCGAGGAGAAGAGCATCGTGGCTCAGGGCGAGATGATGAGCACCAACATGGTTGTAAACTACTTGAAGGAACAGGGTGTAAAGGCCGTATTGCTCAGTGCATTAGACTTTATGCGCACTGACAAGAACGCTGAACCGGATCCTCAGTACATCAAGGAGAAGTTGGCTGCTATCATGGAGCAGAACCAGGGCTATCAGATTTACATCACTCAGGGATTCATCTGCCGCAACGCATACGGCGAGGTTGACAATCTGCAGCGTGGCGGTAGCGACTACACCGCATCTCTTATCGGTGCAGCTCTCCCAGCTGACGAAATTCAGATCTGGACCGATATCGACGGAATGCACAACAACGACCCTCGTGTCGTAGAGCACACTGAGGCAGTACGCCAGTTGAACTTCGAGGAGGCTGCAGAGTTGGCTTACTTCGGTGCCAAGATTCTCCACCCTACCTGTGTTCAGCCAGCTAAGTATGCAGGCATCCCTGTACGCTTGAAGAACACCATGGATCCTAAGGCCGACGGTACAATCATCGACAATGTCATCGTACGCGGCAAGATCAAGGCTGTTGCTGCCAAGGACAACATCACAGCCATCAAAATCAAGAGTAGCCGCATGTTGCTCGCTACAGGTTTCCTACGCAAGGTATTCGAAATCTTCGAGAGCTATCAGACTCCAATTGATATGATTGCTACTTCAGAGGTGGGTGTCAGCATGAGTATTGATAATGATTCTCATCTTAACGACATCGTAAACGAGCTGAAGAAATATGGTACAGTAACTGTAGATTCTGATATGTGCATCATCTGCGTTGTAGGTGATTTGGACTGGAGCAACGTTGGCTTCGAGACCATCGCTACCGATGCGATGAAGAACATTCCTGTACGCATGATTTCTTATGGTGGTTCTAACTACAACATCTCATTCCTCATCAGAGAGAAAGATAAGAAGCAGGCATTACAGAACTTGAGCAACGTATTGTTCGAGAAGAAGTAATGCAAATGAAAACGAAGAGTGAAAAGTGAAGAATTCGTATGTAATGCTTCCTATCCACTCTTCGTTGGATATCCTGATTTACTATAAATTGGATATCCTGATTTAACTATAATAAGGTATTAATTTAAGATTAAGTGAAATGAAAGGTACATTTCCGATAGATAAGTTTCAGGAGATACAGACTCCGTTCTACTATTACGACACCAATGTGTTGCGCCAGACATTGAAAACCATCAATGAAGAGGCTGGCAAGCACGAGGGATTTGAAGTGCACTATGCCGTAAAGGCAAATGCTAACCCTAAGGTGCTCAATATCATCTGTCAGGCTGGTTTAGGAGCCGACTGTGTGAGCGGAGGAGAAATTCAGGCAGCCATCAAAGCCGGATTTCCAGTCAGCAAGATTGTTTACGCTGGTGTAGGCAAAAGCGATTGGGAAATCAACCTCGGATTGGAGAAAGGCATCTTCTGCTTCAATGTAGAGAGTATTCCGGAGTTGGAAATCATCAATGAACTGGCTGAAAAACAGAATAAGATTGCGCAGGTTTGTTTCCGCATCAATCCGGATGTCGGCGCCCATACGCATGCAAACATCACAACAGGTCTGGCAGAAAACAAGTTCGGAATTGCCATGCGCGACATGGAAGCCGTAATCGAAGAGGCTGCCAAGATGAAGAACATCCAGTTCCTCGGACTGCACTTCCACATCGGAAGCCAGATCCTCGACATGGGGGATTTCGAGGCACTCTGCAATCGTATCAACGAACTTCAGAACCAGCTTGAAGCGCATCACATCGTTGTGAAGAACATCAATGTGGGAGGCGGATTGGGCATTGACTATAATCATCCAAACCGACAGCCAATCCCTAATTTCAAGGATTATTTCGATACATACGCAAAGAAACTGAAGTTGCGCGATGGTCAGAAGCTTCACTTCGAGTTGGGTCGCGCTGTAGTGGGTCAGATGGGTTCTCTCATCACCAAGACACTCTACATCAAGCAGGGCACAGCCAAGCAGTTTGCCATTGTGGATGCAGGAATGACCGACCTTATCCGTCCTGCTCTCTATCAGGCTTACCATAAGATTGAAAACATCTCAAGCGATGAACCTGTAGAAACTTACGACGTAGTAGGTCCTATCTGCGAATCAAGCGATGTCTTCGGCAAGGCTGTCGACATCAACAAAGCCCATCGCGGCGACCTCATCGCCCTCCGCTCAGCCGGAGCCTATGGTGAGATTATGGCGAGCCAGTATAACTGTCGCCAGTTGCCAAAGGGGTATATTACAGAAGACTTTTAATATAGTTGAAAGTTAAAAGTTAAGAGTTTATAGGATTCTCCTTTCTCTAGCTTTCTATATTACGAGAAAAAGAAAATGATGATCATTAGTACAACTACTATAATAGCAGGCGCAGTGGTGGTTTTATTGGCGGTTCTCGGATCGCTGATAAATCCATTTCTGCGCTCGTTGCGCTTTCAAAAAACAGAAACGGCAGAGAATCAACCTCCTGTCAGTATACTCATTACCGCACACGATAATCTTGCTGAATTGGAGAGGAATCTCCCTATGTTCCTGCGTCAGCAGTACGCTGCCGACTATCAGGTAATCGTAGTCTGCCAGAGTACAGATGGCGAGACACAGGATTTTCTGAAGCGAACAGCAGCCGAGAACCCTCATCTGTATTATACTTACATTCCTGAGAGTTCACGCTACATGAGCCGCAAGAAATTGCAGATTACACTGGGTGTGAAGGCAGCCAAACATGAATGGATTATTCTGACAGAACCTAATTGTCGCCCAAGCAACGACAAGTGGCTGCAAACCATGGTCCGTCAATGTCAGGACCCCAACCATCTGGTATTGGGATATGTAGCCCTTGATGAGGAAACCAAGAGCGTACGCCGTTTCGACAGCATCCGCAAGGCTTACTATGTTTTGCGCCGTGCCCAGCAGACCTATGGTTATCGCAGCCACATGCCAAACGTAGCGTTCCGCAAGAGCGACTTCATGAAGGAACAGGGCTATCAGGGCAACCTGGAATATGTTCGCGGCGAATACGATTTTCTCGTCAACAAGTATGCCCATTGTGGCGATACAGCTACAGAACTGGATTGCGATGCATGGCTCATCCGCGAAGCACCATCGAACAAGGGCTGGCACAATGCCCACCTCTATCTGCAGGCTTCACGCAAGAGTCTGGAAAGAGCCGGTTCCATGCGAACCCTCATGTTCTTTGACCATCTCATGCCACATCTCAGCCTGATAGCAACACTGGCCGTTGCAGCCTACTCTATCCTCATGAAGAATTGGATTCTTACAGGATGCGCAGGTTTCAGTTTCCTCCTGCTGTTCATCGTGAGAATGCTGATAGCCAACAAGGCCATCAAACACTTTGATGACGGAATAGCGATGTTCAAACTGCCATTCTTCGAATATGGAATTATCTGGAGAAATCTGGCTACCAAATTGCGCTATTGGCGGGCTGACAAAAACGATTTCACTTCTCATAAACTCTAGACAGGGCAAAAAGGAAGTAACAGTCTATCAGAATAATAACAGTCAAAAATAACCGACAGAACGATGAAAGTATATTTGTTCATTTCCAACCATAAGAAGTTGCTGAAGATGTATCTTCCATACATCGAAGCCTTGAATAAACAGCTCGACATCACCAACAGTCTGGTTGATGCCGACATTGTGTTGGTTATAGGAGCATGGACATGGCAGGGAGCCCAGATAGCCAAGAAAGCAAAGCAGATGGACATTCCCTACATCGTTTGTCCACTAGGCGATATTTCTGAGAGAAACTGCAAGAACCCTTACTTGAAGCGTTCACTGCAACAGTCTATGTATCAGAAAGCCATGTACGCCAAAGCCAACCTCATAGTAGCTACTACCCCTATGGAGAAAAACTATCTGGAAAAGAAAGGTTGGAACAAGCGCATCGCCCTGATTCGCTATGCAGGCTACAGTCATCTTACCAACACTGAAGCCATGATGCAAAACTGGCAGGAGACGGATGAGGAGACGCTGGCAGTCTTCGAGCAGCAAAAGGCAGAAGCCATCGCTGCCCAAACCAAACAGGCAATCATCGCACAGATTATGCAGATAAAAAGCCGCATGCCGCATCAGAATATTCCGCAAAAATATCTTGACGATTTACACACTCTCCTCTATGCTGATGATTATGATGAGGATGCTATCAAGCAAGAACTGGCAGAGAAGAAACTCTCTTCCTATGCCGCCTCCGTTTTCCAGACCATGACAGATAAAACAGGACTCACAGAAGGCTTCATGCCGATTCCTGCCAAAAAGGGCAGAAAGAGTAAAGAGATTCTGAAATTTGTGAAATAAAAGAAATCTGAAGTTTGTGAAATAAGAAGAAATGAACTTAGATAGAATAGAACAGCAGGCTGGTCATCTGCCAGCTTACCAGATAGCCGACTCTGTCAATGAAGCATTGATGGAGTCGGCTAACCTTGTTATTACAGCTCCTCCTGGAGCCGGTAAATCAACCCTCCTCCCGCTCACCATTCTGCGGGGCATGAGTGATCAGGCATTGGAAGGCTTCATCCATGATCATCTTAAAAGTCAGGGTAAGATTCTGATGCTCGAACCGCGCCGCCTGGCTGCTCGCCAGATAGCCGAACGGATGGCACAGATTCTGGGAGAACCCGTGGGCAAAACCATCGGCTATCGGGTAAGATTCGAAAGCAAGGTTTCGGATGATACACGCATCGAAGTCCTTACCGAGGGCATTCTCACCCGAATGCTGGTCAATGATGCTACACTCGAAGGCGTTTCGTGCCTCATCTTTGATGAGTTTCATGAGCGCAGCATCAATTCCGATCTGGCGTTAGCGCTGGCCCGGCAAACACAGGAAATCATCCGCCCCGACCTGAAGCTCATTATCATGTCAGCAACAATCGATGCTTCTATCATCTGTCAGGCACTTCAGGCTCCGCTTATCGAGAGTAAAGGCAGAATGTTTCCGGTAGAAACCATTTATGCAGACCACGACATCGACAGATATCAGGTAGCGCAGGAAATGGCCGCCACAATCTGTCAGGCTTTCAGAAACCAGGAAGGTGACATTCTTGCCTTTCTGCCGGGACAGGGAGAAATCATGAAATGCGAAGAACTGCTTCGCTCTGTCCTGCCCTCAGCCACTCTTTACCCGCTATATGGTAACCTCTCGCCAGAAAAGCAGCGGCTCGCCATCGCTCCTTCTAAACCGGGCGAACGGAAAATCGTACTGGCCACTCCTATCGCCGAAACTTCTCTCACCATCGAAGGAGTAAGAATCGTTGTGGATTCCGGACTCTGCCGAAAACTGGTTTATGATGCCCGTACAGGCTTGAGCCATCTCGAAACCGTTCGTATCAGTCAGGACATGGCTACGCAACGAAGGGGGCGTGCGGGCAGAATCACATCAGGCGTATGTTACCGGCTTTGGACACAGACCTCGGAACATCTGATGCCAGAACAACGGCTGCCCGAAATACTGGATGCAGATCTCTCTTCGATGGTTCTCGACATTGCAGCTTTCGGGGAAAACAAACCGGAACTGCTACCTTGGCTCACCCTTCCTCCCAAGGGCAACCTCGTATTGGCACAGCAACTTCTTATGTCGCTCAACGCCCTCACTCCTGATCATGATACTCACGCTCTCAGTGGCAGCATCACCGCAGAAGGCAGCAGAATGGCTCAACTTCCTTGTCATCCGCGCATTGCCAAGATGATGATCAGCAGCGATTCTCCGGCGAGCCAAGCCCTGGCCTGCGACATTGCTGCTCTGCTGGAAGAGAAAGACCCGATGGGCGAAAATGAAGATTCAGACATGACGCTCCGCCTTTCTATCCTACGTTCCGCACGCTGCAAGAAGAATCTGGGGCGTTGGAACCGTATCGCTCAGATTGCCCAGGAATACAGGAAGATGCTGCGTATCAGGGAAGACAACGAGCCAATTGATGCTGAGGAAGTGGGCCATCTCATCGCCCTAGCCTACCCTGAGCGCATCGCCCATGCCACCGACCATGCGGGCAACTTCAAGATGTCGAATGGCAACACGATTTTCATCGACCCGTGCGACAGCATGGCAGCAAACGAATGGCTTGCCATCGCATCACTCAACCTATCTTCAACCTCATCATCCAATTCTGGGCAGGGACGGAAAGGAAGAGTATTTCTCTCAGCCCCCGTCAACTGGAAGAACTTGCCGGCACAAACCTGCGAGAATATTTCATGGGACAGCAAAGCGCTGGCAGTAAAGATGCAACAGGAAACACGGATAGGAGCACTCGTCATAGACAGCAAGCCGATACAGAATGCCAACCGAGAGACAGTTTCAGACATTATCTGCGAAGCTGCCAGAAAAGACGGACTCAGCATGTTCGATTGGAACGAATCGGTTCGTCGTCTGCAACAGCGTGTGGCGCAAGTAGCTGAATGGCATCCGGAACTGGAGATTCCCGACCTGTCAACAGAGCATCTCCTGACAACAGCACGAACGTGGCTCCCATTCTATCTCGAAGAAGGTGGTAAGATGAAGACTTCTGTTACAGAACTGAAGAAACTCAACCTATGCGAAATCTTATGGAACATCCTTCCTTATGAGCTTCAGCAGGAGATAGACCGCCTTGCTCCCACCCACATCCGTGTGCCATCGGGCAGCAACATCCGCATCGATTATCGCTTGGGGACCGAAGCCCCGGTTCTGAGTGTGCGGCTTCAGGAGTGTTTCGGAATGACATCAACTCCCACTGTCGATGCTGGCAGACAGCCCCTTCTGCTTGAGTTGTTATCTCCCGGCTTCAAGCCCGTTCAGCTTACTCAGGATCTCGCAAGTTTTTGGCAAGGCACTTATTTCGAAGTCCGCAAGGAACTGAAGCGCCGATACCCTAAGCATTTCTGGCCGGAGAATCCGTTAGAGAGCCAGGCCGTGAGAGGTGTCAAACATACCCGACACACATAGGTAGCAGCCCTCGCTCTCCGAGCGTGGGCTGCATTAGAGGCAATGCCGCCGCTCGGAGAACTTCGGCTACTAGATGATGGTGATCCAGATGCTCTCGCCTCGGTCTCTCGCCGCCGTGATGGCATTGACGAGGCGATGCAGCCAGATGCGGGAGTTTACCACCATGCCTCGGAGTTTGTTTTCGCCCGGCAGGATGCAGCCCTGCGTATCATCGGGGTAGTTACCGGCATGGATGCGGATGCCCTCAAAGCCAGGAACGCCCTGCAGCAGGGGCAGCCACTGCTTGAATCTCGGCGACTTGGTGATGAGCACGGGATAAGTGCCCTCAGGTATGGCAGTCTTGCCCTTCATCTTCTGCGCCTTCTTCTCCGACACTCGCCCCAGACGCACATTCTCCTCTTGGGGCAACAGGGTGATGCCCAGCAGGTTGCGCCACGTTGGCTCCAGGGTATCGCAGAAGTAGTGCTCCCCGTCCAGTTTGCCCACATCTACCACATGGCAGAAGCTGCGCTTCTGGTCCTTATTGAGCATATAGTTCACCTTGCGCTCCACCTCCTCGTCCTTCAGGATATACATACGCCCTATGGTGTAAGTATTCTGCTTAGCTATTCTTTTGAGTACGATTTCCATAATTGTTTCTATTTAGATTCTTTTTTGAGAAAACATAGCTTGCGATAAAAACTGTAATTACCGTAATTGTAATTGCAATGGCTGTTATCAGCTTTGTCATTACCAGCATTAACGCCTTGTTCGCCTGCCTCCACTTTCACGATATACTTTCTGAACACCCAGGTGGCTATCATCCGTCGGGTGCCCTTGGTATCCAGCCCCAAGTCGCTTCTCAACTGCTCAGCCTGCTGATAAGAGAACTCATTTGGCAGAAGTTGCAGCATATTGGAAGGCCCTCTTTTGCTCGATTTCACTCCCTCCTGCTCCGCCTTCACGATAGCATCTCGGAAGAATCTCATCTTGCAGTACAGGTCATACTGCTCGCTCCAGCGCACAAACTCCTCTATCTCGGATTCCCATTGGCAACCATTCGCCACATAGAGCACGCAAGCCTTCAGATAGGCAATGACATTGGCTCTGAACGAGAGGTTCTCGTAAACCCTGTCTTGGCTCATACGGGCAAAGTCGGCATTCTCCTCTTTCAGCTTCTGTGCCAAGGCGAAAGCCTCAGGGCAATTGATAGTACCAGAAGCCATGTTAAGATGCTCGATATAGGGTTTTAAGTTCTCTCTGAATGTGTCATCGTATGTGCCATAGACAGGCATCTCGGCTCCTATCTCACGCTCTGGGATAGTACAGAAGTTGATTCTGGAGATAGGACCATCGGTCAATACCTTGGAGAAATATCGGATACCCTTGTTGATGGTGGTCGAGGCATTCCAGTTAAATCGGATGGTTACTCGCTCCGTAACACTCTGCGTGCCCACTCGGGTTTGTCCATATTGATTACCAGGGTCGAAGGCGAGGCACATGATACGAAACTGCTGGTTGCCAATACCCCTTAGGTTATCAAACTGGTCTATCTCGTTGAGAGCAGTATAGAGGAAATGCTCCTGCGCCTCGGCGGTACGCATCACGAAGGCAGGGTTGGTCATATCGGCGTCTATCTCCTGGATCACGAGGTTTTCAGGTCGCTTACGCTTATCCTTGTTAGCACCTTTTCTTGTCACCTCATCCTTCCACTCCTTCTCTCGTTTCAGGTTATCTTTGTCTCGTTTTCTGATGTCTTCCATAATCAGGTTGATAGGCATCTGCACGCAGTTCTTTCCTGCGCCCGTACCAGCTAAGAGACAACACATTAGCGTAGCCTCATGCTCCACATTGTCGATGTAATTAAAATAGGTGCGGCAGAGGTGGGTGGCTAGCGGAGGAAAGATGGCATGGGCTACGGCAGGCTTATAGATATCCGGTGTCTGAGACACGAGGAGCTCCACGAGCTTAGGCAGCTTCTTCGGCATCTCGGGCGGAGCGGGGTAATCATCTTCACAGTTAGGAGTTTGGAGTGAGGAATTAGGAGTTAAGAGAGTCGCTTGCTTCTCTGCTTGCGCATTGATGCGGATCACATCTCTAGAGAATGGCTTCGAACTGTCTCCATATTTCTCATAGAAGTCATGGATCAGCTGCTGGCAGTCACGCTCTTGGGCGAAGCTAGGCATCTTCACTGCCACTACTCTTCTCAGCTCCTCTTCGCTCATCACCCTGCTCGCTCCTGCGCTCATGATGGCAAGAAGTGAGGAGTGGCGAGAGCCCTCGGTATCGATATTCACATTCTTCAGTCCTGCCGACTCCGTGAAGAGGTCGAAGGCTATCAGGCTCTTCTCGCTGGCGGTACCAGAGGTTGGTAATCCGTCAGGAATCTGATAGCCTCCAGCAGAGCCATGAGAAACAGCAGTATTGCCGTTAGAGCCCGAAAGTCGATTTGTTTGAACATTCTGTTGAGTATTTACGGTTGATGGTTTGATATTGATTTCGTAAGGCTGGTTAGCCTTGCCTCTGCCGTCGATGGTGAGACCACGCTTCAGATAAGCCTCTCTGCGAGCCTTCAGTTCATCGGCAGGAAGCACGGCATACCAGTCCTTGGAGCGATAGATTTCCGAGTCCTGATCCGTGATAAAGAGGATTCTCTCTGGGGTGAAGCAACTCTCATCGCAGGGCACGCCAAGTGCCTTACAATACGCTCTCTGCGTCTCCTCGATAGTCATACCTATCGGCATTCGGATGTCGATGTGGAGTTTCTTACGAGCCGAGTATTCCAGATGCAGTAGCATTCCCTTCCAGATGGAGTCGCTGCAATTCAGCTGCCTTGCCATTTCGATGGCGATACCCACCAGTTCCTTATCGTCGATGTCGATGGTGGTCTGGAAGAGGAAACTCGTAGGGTCAGCATCCTTCTGCGAGCGATGATTCTTGAGGAATCGGCTGTAGTGGCCGCAGCGGAAGGGCATCAGCCCCTTCAGTTTGTCATTGCCCCCACGTATCTGCTCCACCATATCGTGGAGCCAAGGCTGAGCTATCAGCTTGTCATATTCAGCCAGGGGCAGGCAGCTGGCGCTGCCCTTATTGCCCCCACGCTGAGGATTCATTGCAATAAAGTGGTTCATGCTTAATTATACATTATTAATTATACATTATCTATTACTCCTTATAGTCCTCCCACTCCACATTTTCCTTGAAGGGCTTGATAGCCTTCACCATCTCCTGGTGCTCACCCTTGAGGCAGCGCAGAATCTCCGCCTTGCTCATGTCCTTGGAGAAGGCATAGTTCACCTGCACAGTTCGCTTGCTAGTGCGCACCACTCCGTGCTTGGTCTTGAGAATCTCCGTGAAGGGCTTCTCTCGCTTGCCCTGCACATAAGGCTTGAAGTCCACCCAGTCGCCTCGCCCATTCTCGCCACCCGAGAATATCATCCTGCCCCTGATCACTTGCGGCTTGTCACTGATTACCTCCGTCTCGTTCCATGGCGCCTTGCGCACTGATACGTTACCATTCTCCTCGGTGATCACTGCACCGTCCACCTTTACTGCATTGAGCAGCTTCTTGCTAGTTGCTTTCTTCATAATTGCTTAAATTTCTAAATATTCAGTATTAATGTAAAGACCATATTTTGTGTAGCGAATGTCCATTGGCGAAAGGAGCCCATACTCACAACATTCCTGCACTCCCTTAGCTTCATGCCCAATGACAAAAGCTTCTGAAGCCAACACACGGGGCACATAGATGTTCACCCATTTCTTTGCCAACAGTCCCTCTGGGTCTAGTTCTCCCTGCATGTCATGCAAGAGCTGCTCATCAATAAAGGTTTTGTCTGCACGAAAGTTCTTCTGTCTCTTTCTCACAAATCCCAACTCTCTCTCGGTGAAGAAATACGTCTCCCCCTTCTTAGGCGGTACCAGCACGAAACCGAAAGTAACAACCTCACCCTCAGAATTAGCGATAATCCCGAATGTCTTAGCTCCATTCTTAGAGAAGATTCTCATTACATCTTCCAAGTAATAGTAGAGCTCGCCATCTCTTCTCTCCACCATTCTGAGCTTGCCATACTGTGGATGTTCAAATACATAACAATTCATATATTATATAATGTTTATAGATTGAGAACCCGCAATACGCAAAGTCCCCGCAACCAGACGCCTGTGCATCTGATTACGGGGACAAAGGTACTAAGAGTTTTTGAAACTTACCTGCCACGGGGTAGCCCCGTCCATGTGCCACGGGGTAGCCCCGGGGTAGGCAGGCAAGAATTACGCAATATATTAAATATCAATCCATTACATCTTTTATCTTTTCTATGAATCGCTCTATGCTTTTTTGGTCCATTCCTTTAGAATTGCCCTTTCGCAAGGTTTCCTTGTTCATATTCCACAATTCTCCGAATGTAACCCAAGGTTGGTTGATGCTCAATTTATCAGAGATGAGAGAAGCCAACACACCTTTTTCAGAGATCGACATTCTCTTAGGCAGATAACAATCGTCTAGATAATCGTGTTCTTGTAGTTTATTGAGTATTTCGATAGCTTCCGGCGTATTGAGTTCATCAGGCAGTTTTAGCTCCTCCTGTCTGCCCTTAGCTACCCAAGCAGGTTCTTCCTTCAAGCTTATCTCTCGATTGCCAGGACAACCTTGCAAATTATCACCATTGCCCATAACAAACGAGCAACCTATAAACACAGGAACTCCCAGTCCTATCAATTCAGGCAACTGGGACATTGAAATTTCCATTTTGCTTTCATTTTTAAATGTTATTTTATCGAGAAAAAGCCCATTCTCATCCCGAGAAGGGCGCACACCACGATGGTGTCAAGGTGAAGCGTCTTCACCCGAAAATTTCTTAAGATTCATCGGATTTAAATTTAGTTAGTTAATAATTCAGATTGTTCATTCACCATTTTGATTGCGATGTCAGCTCTACATCCATACAGCAGTTTGAACTCATCTGTCATTTCAGACAAAGCATCAATCTTCTCTTACTTACTTTTCCCATTAGGTTCAGCTTTCAATTCCTTGTCATATTGGTCTAGATAGTCAGACTTATTTATTAACACATTTAAATGCCGTTAACTTTTCGGAGGGTATTTTTCGTTAAAATCATTGAGACGAAAGAGATTGTCGCCTTTTGAGAAATTTTTCCTGTGCACATCATCCACGTTGGCATGGCATCGGATGCAAAGACACTCAAGATTTTTGCCATTGTTATCTGTCTTAATACCATTACGATGATGCACTTGCATAAACTGCCTATCCCATGGATTGGTTATCTGCAAGCCACAACGTTCACAGGTGTAATTGTGATATTCTCGATAGCGTCTGCTTATTTGTTCCCAATCTTTCACATAGCCAAAGATGTCAGCGTCCACTTCCTGCGACAGTCCATCAGAAATGCCTAGAGTTTCCTTCAAGAGACGGACAAATTCTACAGAATCCTTGATATTTGATTCCTTTAAACTCTCATCTTTTTGATTCTCATTGAACTCTTGTAACACAAGATTCTTGCAGTAACCGCATAAGGGTAATGCATCAACTTCTACATCTTGGTTGCCTTTATCCATATTGATAACTGGTACTTTTTCTGTGTTTGCATGTCGATATTCAGCACCAAATGAGCCACTGTCTATAAATTCTTGAATTTTCGAACACTTACGAATATGGATTCTCGGTTTGCCATACTCCACCAAATGATATTTTCTTTTATACAAGAAAACTTTCTGTCGTACCCCATTGCTACCATTCAGATAGATACCATCCTCATCAAAGGTATAGGTACCATCCTTGATAGCCTGGAGAGTCACTTCCCCAGGCTTCACGGCATGATAACCATCAGCAGAGGCTTCCGCCACATGGATGCCTATGCTCTCTAGATAGTTACGCAATTTATCAAACTTAACGATTGCTTCTATTTCTTCCATACACTTCTCATGTTAATTTGTTGCAGAAGAACCAGTCGTAGCCGAATTTTTTTTCACGAAGTTTTCTAGCACTTCATCACCCGTAGTGATGATACGAAATTCCACACGGCGAGATTTCTCCTTGTCTATCTTGTGATCTTTGCTGGATACGAGCGCATAATCACCATCCTTGTTCAGAGCCTTACCATAAGACAGTCCATTTGCTGTAAACCAATATTCCAAGAGTCGCTGCTGCTCAGGCGGATACTTCACAAACATGGGCTGTATATACATCAATACCGACAATGCTCTCTGCTGCGACAAGATAACATTCGCAACGAATGGCTGAGGATGGAGCTGAGGATAAGGCACATTGTCCGTATGTCCCTCGATACGAATCTCTTGGATATGGCTCCGTAAGCTATCATTCAGCAAGATGTCGAGATACTTAGGGATAAACTCATCCAATATCACCTTAAACTGAGGAGTGATAGCTGCACTACCCTGCGCAAAGAGCACCGTAGGGTTATTAAATCTCATCGACAAATCCTTGCCAATGCTCATATCCCAAGTCTTCGATTCTTCCTTAAACTCGCTCACCAACTTATCGTGAAGTTTCGTCTTGGTTTCTACATAGTCAGTCAGCACATTCTGATTTTCCTTTACCTGAATCATATATGCCACGGCGATAAACAGAAAGATTACCATCAATCCCGTCATCAAGTCGGAAACCGACATCCATACATTTGATTTTGCCATAGTCCTTCATCTCCTATTTATTCTTGTTTGCAGCCTCAACCATAGCCTGTATGCAGGCATCAAGCTGAGCCAAAGTAGCACTGAGTCGCTGATAGAAATGCTGGTCCAATCCAGAGATTTGACTCTCTATCTCCTTAGAGCCATTGCGGATGATGCCAACACCCTCTTCCATCTTACTCTTGGTTTCCTTCCAAAACTCACCGCCATAATCCTTTATCTTTTCGATTTCTTCCAGTTTGGCGATGAGCATTTGTACACCATCCACAAAGTTGCGCTGCTTTCTCACCCAGTCGTTGAGCTTATTGGTAGAATCATCAAACTTCACCATATTGTCCTTGGTAAGTTCAGCCGTCTCCTGTAGCTTCTTGGTTACCTCAATGTAGCTCTGGTTCTCCAATATCACCTTGTTAAGCGCAGCTATCAGTTGTTGGAGTTTGCCCCCATCACCCACCAAAGCCTTGGTATCAGCAGACACCTTGGTAAGCGTAGTAGATGAATTTTCGAAGTCAGTCTCCATATCCTTGTATTGCTGGATGAGCGATGCTATCATATTCTTATTCTCCTGCTGCCATGAGTTAAGTCGCTCCACGCTCTTATTGAGCTGTTCGAAGTTTTCCTGCACCAGTCGCTGTATCAAGCCGTTCATCTGCTTCTGGAATTCCGTGGTGAGCTGCTTCATCACACCCACCAATGCCTCCGTATTGCTCTTCTTAAGCAATTCTGAAAACTCATCAAACTTATTGGTAAGCAGTGTATTCGTCTCTCCCATCTTTCTCTCTATGTCATCTACCTCATCGCCTATAAACTTACCAAAGGTATCAAACTTCTCCAAGATAGAGTCTTCTGTGGAAGAAGTAGCTTCTGTGGCTGTAGCTATTTCGCCCAGAGTATCGGCCATACCTGTCAAGCAGCCGCTGATATCTTGATTGAGCTTTTTGAGTTCTGCCACGTCATCACTCGTATTGCTAATGCTCGTCTTCAAAATCTTCAGATTCTCATCCATATTTTGAACTTTTTCACCCTGCTCTCCAAATGCTACCAGCAATTTATCAAGGTCAGAATGAATAGCAGGTAATTCCTCGTTATTGGCAATCTTATTCAAGCTAGCCGATACAGTAATCAAAGTATCCTTTTGGATGTCGGAATTATTCAACAACTCCTGCAAGAATCCCCTTTGATTCACTATATAGCTATTAATTCCTTTCACAAACGCATTCATATCAGCATAAAAACTATTCTGGTTAGCAGTCTGAGCCTTGATTTCATTTCTTACCTCTTGAAGAGCATTCGCATTATCATTCTTCATGCTCTCTACAGACCGAGCGATTACCGCAGCTGCCTGATTGGCATCAGACACGCCTTTGTCTTCCTTATCGTACAGACTTGACACCTTACGAGATAGAATCATAGAGCCAATCATACCAGCTAAAGAGGTGAGGAAGGCAGTTTTTAGGCCATAAAGGAGTTTAGGGATGCTAACATCCAAATGATCAGTATCAAAGAGAGCCAAACCCAGGGTGATTCCGCCAAAGGTTCCCAATACTCCTAACGTTGAAATGAGAGATGGCAAGAATTCTATCCATCTCTTCTTATTAGCCAACTGATTATTGTCAGCTTGTTTATTAATCCAAACATAAACCCCAATAGCTAACAATATGATGATGCTCGTAAAAAGCCACCATGATTCATCATTTATCCATACCAAAAAACTCATACTCTATTTTCTTTTATTAATTGCTGTTATATGTTCAAAATTCAAGTTTTAAAATCTACTCACTTTAGCATCGCCATCACATTCTGGGCAAGTATCATAAACATTTTGTTTACCATCACACTTTGGACAAACGCACATACCTTGGCCATGGCAGTTATAGCATTCGCTACAGCCAGTACCACTACAATTTCTGCATCTGATAACTCCATATCCATTACAGCTAGAACAAAGATGTTTTCCACGTCCACCACACGATAGGCATCGTTTCACTCCTCTACCTTGGCAGAAGAAACAACCCCTACCATCGGTACCGGTGCCTGAGCCCCAGCACATGTCACATCGTTTGCATCCTTCGCCATTACAGTATATACATCTATCTCCACCAGAACCTAAACATATCTTGCATTTTATTCTTCCATAACCTCCACAAGAACTGCAAGTAATTTTACCTGTAGCATAACATCTAGGACAATCTATATAACCACCCGAGCATTTCTTGCACGCTACATAAGCCATTCCTTCTCCTTCGCATGTAGGACAGGTCTTATACATAATGTGCATTACGATCTCATAAGCAAGGAAAATAACAGCAATGGTTGCAACAATAACCAAAACGACCTTTTTCTTCTTCATTTTCTACTCTTTATTGATTATACTTATAGTTATCTACCTGCTCCATAATCTTTTGGAATACTTCTTGATTCCATACTGGAGGATAGCCAGACTTGTACAGCAACATCATCAAGTCATTGGATAACTTACTTTTCAGATTGTTGTTGTTGATGAAGTCGGCATAGATGGTCATATCATCCACCAAGAGCTTGATTTTCTTTGCCAGCTCGATGCAACGCTCTTCCGGATATTCAAACTGATGCGTGTCACGCACGCTTACCAGTACATCGAAAAAGGCTTTTTCCTCGAAGGATATACCTAACTCCTTAAATTTCTGGCTATCAGCCTTCAAGTCCTTGAATAGCTCTACCAGCTTATCCGTCAAGCTTTTCACTTTTTCATCTACGATGTCTGTTACAGCATCAATGGTAGCATGAGCCACCTCATTGGTAAAGGTCAGATTATCACGAGTGTTATATTCATCGGCAAGTTCCGATATAATATACATCATGTTTCTCTTGTCTTCCAACCCATTATCTATAAACTCAAAATTGCGTACTCTATCTTTTATGGAATCGATACGCTGCTCTAAATAATCTATCTCTTCCATAATTATAGAGCTTTAGTTGAAGTCAAAGTGATGCTCAGCGTAAACTCCTCACCTGGCATTTCGGTGGTACTAATCGTCCAAATGATTTTGCCAGTATCTGGGTCTACGTCTATAGCGTAAGAATCGACTTCGGATTGCGCATCAAAGGACACGGCGAAGCGCCAGAGGCCATTGCTCAGGATATGGTCTCGGGTAATGCGAATCTGGGAATAGTCTTGGATATGGAGCTCCAGTCGCTCGGCTATCTCTGCATAGCTGAGCAGCCACTGGGTGGTGTGATTGTTTTGGTTGGTATACTCTATGCCCTGGGAGGTGAAGCCGATGCCTGTGGAGTCGGTAATGGCATAGTAGCTCACGGCAGGGGTATCGCCCTGCTGGGCTGTGATGTTGACTTCGGGATGGGTATCACTAAGGATTTCGTCCTTGCTACAACTGGCAAGGATGAACGACAATATGATGGCTGCTAGCGCAGCAAATGTCCCCGATAAGGGGGGGGTAATTTTCTTTAAGCTCATATCATTAAGATATTAAGTAGTCAGCATCAATAGCAATGCTGCCCACAAAGGTACGAAATGTTTTTGAAACAACCAAGGATTTTTGAAGATTATTTGTATTACGGTAATTACAATTTCAGTTATTACAGTTTTTTCCTGAGGGGGTATAAGGGTTTGAAGGTAGTAAAAATCTGTTACTACAAATATTTATATATAAATATATATAATTATATATTTATATATACTTTTCTATACTTACATTTTAAAAGCGTGATATTGGGTCAAAATAAAACTGTAATAACTGAAATTGTAATTTGTAATCGATTTTTTAGCGGTATCGAGATGCATACATTCATTGCCCCTAAAACTATGACTATCTCATCACAAAGCTATGAGTTATGACCCGTAACTCGCTCTAAACTTGTCTTTAATTGAATATCAAGAAGTTGGGCGTTTACCTATATCTTATAGGTAACAATATGGAAATGAGCGGACTTCTGCTCGTTTCTGTATTTTGCAATATGCAAAGAACACTCCTTTTAATCTGACAAAGTTAAAACTAAATTCTTAAAAACAAACTTTTCTGCTTTCATTTTAGGATTATTTATGAATCGGTTTATGTAGCACCCCAAATACCTTTAAGTATAACTTGCTTTGTCCCTTTATGTTGCTTTGATGAGATAAGAACATTCAAAGTAAAGCCTATTACAATAATGCGAAATTTTCAATTATTTACGATTTCTGTAATTTTTTTGAGAATATTACACCTCTATTTAAAATTATTATTGTACTTTTGCAAGTGTATTTACCTATTTTATATATATAGTATGGCAAAGAAAGATGTAAACAGATTGAAAATAATGTTGGCAGTAACCAAGCGCTCAAACAAGTGGTTGGCAGAAATGTTGGGTAAAGACCAAGCAACCATTTCCAAATGGTGCACAAACACTTGCCAACCAGACTTGGAAACCTTAATACGGATTTCTGATTTGCTGAAAGTGGATGTAAACGATTTGTTGAACAAAGAATGTATCAAAGAATGATGGACGATATATTGAAACAGATAAACGCTGGCGAGGTGTCGGGGGTGCAGTTCAAGGAACGCATTCTCGACAAATATGATATTGCTTGTGAGTTAGTGGCGTTCAGTAATTCACATGGTGGAAAGTTGGTAGTTGGTATAAAGGATAAGACTGGAGAGATCAATGCCTTGTCGTATTCTGAGGTACAAGAAACTACCAACTTATTGAGTGACATTGCTTCAGAAAACGTAGTGCCATCCATTCTGATAAAGATAGATACTGTTGAGGTCGAGGATGGCAACTTGGTTGTTGCTACTGTGAAGGAAGGACTCAACAAGCCTTATCACGACAACAAAGGAATCGTATGGGTGAAGAATGGTGCCGACAAGCGTAAAGTGTTCGATAATGCTGAACTTGCAGAAATGATGACCGACTGCGGTAGTTTTGCTCCTGACGAGGCTGGTGTTAGGGATGCAACTGTCAACGACCTTGATGCAACGACCATCAAGCAGTTTCTTGGCAACCGTTTTGAAAGAGTTTTGGAAAAGAAAGGCTTGACAGGTGACGCTTTTAATGAAGCATCACTTGATGCGATATGCTCTGCCATAGCTAAGGGACATGACTGTGAGAAGATACTTCGCAATCTACGATTTATCCGTCCCGATGGCACACTGACTGTTGCAGCCATGCTTCTGTTTGGCAAATATACCCAACGCTGGATGCCAATGATGACAGCCAAGTGTATCTGTTTTGCTGGCAACAGTATTGGCAGCAAGGTATTCCGTGACAAGGTGAATGATGCAGATATGGAGGGAAATCTGCTTCATCAGTATGACACGATCATGGATTTCTTCACTCGTAACCTACATAATGTGCAGGTGGGAGATGAATTCAACAGCATGGGTAAGTTGGAAATACCTTATACAAGCTTGGTTGAGTTCACGGTAAACAGCCTTGTACACCGTTCGTTGAACATGAAAGCCCCTGTTCGCATTTTCATTTTCGACAATCGTGTGGAGATTCACAGTCCAGGTGCATTGCCTAACGGACTCACTATTGATGACATCAAGGCAGGAACTTCCATGCCTCGCAATACGTTCCTTTTTAACAATGCCATATACTTGCTGCCATATACTGGTGTAGGTAGCGGCATCACTCGTGCACTGGACGAAGATGTTAATGTCACGTTTATGAATAATGACAAGGCGCAGGAATTTGTCATCACGGTTTGGAGAGAAGAAAGTAACGAAGTCGAGAAAAAAAGTAACCAAGTCGAGGGGAAAAGTAACCAAGTCGGTAACCAAGTCGAACAAAAAAGTAACGAAGTCGAAGAGGAGAGTAACGAAGTCGAGGAAAAAAGTAACCAAGTCCAAGACTCTGACACTAAAAAAGTTTCATTGTCTAATAAGCAAAGGGATATAGTCAATTTCTGTTCAGTTCCTCGAACTACCGCAGAGATCATGGAACGCCTTGGTTTATCCAATCAAACCAAGAACCGTGAGCGTTACATCACATCCCTTGTTGCAGCAGGGTATTTGCAGATGACTAATCCAGATAATCCTACAGCAAGTAATCAAAAATACAAGAAAGTAAACAAAAGATAAGAAGCGTATGGATTCATTATTTCTACTTCAGTTTGCATGTTTTATATTCATGCTCATCAATGCCTTCATCGTAGCACTCTCTCATCTGCATGTAAGATGGGAGAACAAGCGGTATGAGCGTTCTCGATGGATGATTGTTGCTGCCCTGATAGGACTGGCGATACAATATGTGCTGCAGATGACTTTCGGGTTCCGTGCTATGCACGATAATCTGGGGGCGGTCATCAACATCCTCCTCTATACCCCCTGCTTCTCGCTTATCTCCATAGGAATCTACAACATAGAAACCACCCGTGCTAACCTCAGAAAGATGATACTGATGTGTAGTGGCATTTATGCTGCCATCATTGTGGCCTTTTGCGTGGGTATCAGTCTTCATCATAGCCTGTATATCAGAGAGGGGCTTTATCTGATGCTGACTCTGTTTTGCGTAAGTGTTTTCTATTGCATATACATGATTATTCAGGAGATGATTAGGCGTAAAAATATGTTGGAGACAATGGCTGCAACGGATTTGTTGCCTTACGTAAGATATTCGCGTGCCAGTGTAATCATTCTATGGCTCGCAGTTCTCGCTATGCCAGTTGCCATCTTTTCTACTACCTTATTATATATAGTAGGTCCAGCTGTATTGCTTGCCTTGCTGTTCTTCAATCTTACGTTTATCGCTCTCGGCAGCAGTTATATCCCTACCGAAGAACTCTTGGATAAAGAAGTGGAAAACGATGCCTTAGTGGGAACAGAATATAGGTATGGGGGGCACTTTCTGCTAAACAGCAGACCTCTGCTGATAGCAGAACAGAATCTTTACAACCACTTTCCGATGAGCGCAGAGATTTCATCCAGAAAAGTCTTGAAGCATGGTGTGCGAATTTAGGATATAAGGACAGTACTGTGAATATGCTTACCCTCTCTCGCACACTTTGTATCTCCAAGGATGAGTTATCTGTATTCTTCGACCAGTATCTGAAAACTACATTCAGAATATGGCTTGGTGATATACGTTTCAATGCGGCAAAGAAGATGATGTTGGAATTTCCAGACTATAGTAATGACATTATTTCTGCCGAGTGTGGCTTCTCTGCCCGTACCTATCTGTACCGGATATTCAAGTCAAAGGAAGGTTGTACGCCTACCGAATGGCGAGAAGAACAAGTTGCAAATGCAGCACCAGATGATAAAAAACAGGATTAACCATTTTTCAATAAATATCAGAAAAACGCATAATAAAAGGGAAAAAATCGTTAAAATGGGTGTCTACTTCCTACGAAGTAGACACCTAAAACATAGGAAGTAGACACATTGACAGGGGAATACGCCACCTTTTTTTGATGAAAAACACTATCTTTGTGCCATGAAAGAAACAATAGAAACTATACCAAGGATAGAATTAGCCCTGATCATCATCGGGGTGTTTGTACTCATATTAGGTATTATCTTGGGATATGCCATGATACATGAGTACAGGATATATCTTGATGATCACTATAAGGCTCGCTATAGCTTTCGTGACTTCATCAAGAGAGAACGCTTTTATATATATTTGTTCTTCGCATCCATATTTATCTTCCTAACAAACCTCTTGTATTTCCTGGAGTGAGTTTCGGATAGAATGGATGAATTAGCTTTATGGTGGATACTTGTCCTGTAATTGGAGATAGATCTTTATTTTTACGGTAAAAAAAATGAATGATATGATAAATTATTTGACAATAAAAAATCGGTTGCTGGTTGCAATACTTGCATTTATTCTTCCATTTTCTTTTGCGAGAGCAGAAGTAAAAGAAGATGGAAAGACTATTTCGCAAGGCTGGTACGTCGGTATTGAGGGTGGAATGCCTTTCGGTTTCTCTACTTTCTCAAGTTTCGGACACGACAAGACGTACCTCGGTTGGGCTGCCGGCTTATATGGGGGCTATCGTTTCAACTCCATATTCTCGGCAGAGTTATCTGCCAAGTATGGAGAAATGAACTTGTCTGCACAAGACTGCTGCGTAGAACGTAACTATTGGTTGGGTAGCGACGGTGTGCTTTACAAAGCTGGTGTCTTAGGCATGGATAGTTGGGAATATGTCAATCTGAAAAGCCATGTCAGGATGGGTTGGTATGGGGCAAGAGTAAATATCAATCTCCTTGGGTTATTCTCTCAAACTGCTAACAGCCGATGGGATTTGACTGTTTCACCTCATATATATGCAGTAACGACCAAGGCTGATATCCAGACTATAGCCGAAGATGCCAAGGTAATGAAAGGTTCTACCAACTGGCATTTGGGTTATGGTGCAGACTTGCAGGTGGGCTATCAACTGACTTCATGTCTGAAATTGGGCATCTATTCCGGTTTGACCCGTCTTACTGGCGAACGTATGGACGGAATGCCAGAACATCTGCATAAGAACAACTTTGTTTGGGAAAGTGGAGTAAGATTAGGGATTAACCTCTCTAAAAAGAAGAACAAGGTAGCAGAAACTCCATCAGTTCCACAAAAGGAGGTTCTACAACAGGAACCAACTTCTTCGGAGAAGGTCAATCTGAAAGAACCAGTGGATAAGGCAGAAACAAAAGTTGCTGAACAAGACATAAAAGAATCTGCAAAGGTGACTTTCCCTGTTATATATTTCACCTTCAATAGTATCGACATCCAACAAAATGAAGAGACTAAATTGAATGATATTCTCAAAACATTGAAAGAGAATCCGAACATGAAGGTGACGGTAACAGGTTGGTGCGACACAAAAGGCAGCGTGGCTGTCAATAAACGTATATCTCGCCAGCGTGCTGAAGCCGTAAAAACTTGGCTTGTGAAGAATGGCATAGAGGCAAGTCGCATTACTGCCATAGGAAATGGTAGCGATGACACCCAAGATGCGGATAAGGCTCGCCGAGTAGAGACTAAAGATAATCATCAGTAACCCATAAAACAATATAGAAAAATGAAAGCAAAAAGAAGATTTAATATTTGGTTATGGGTGCTGTTATGCGTCCCATGCCTGTTGGCAAGCTGCGACCATGATGTTCATGATGGTGAGGATGAGGGTGGTTTGTCAGTATCGCTCACTTGGGCGGATGAAGCCGACCAAGGCACGGATGTGAAGGACGTGAAGCTCTGGATATTCAATGCCGATGACGGTTCTTTAGTAGAGGAAAAACATTATGGCAGTGCGCAGGAGGTGGCAAGCCAACGCTTTGCTCTTCCTGTAGGGCATTATCAGATTCTGGCTGCCACCAACCTTATAGAACCGTTTTTTATCAGTGAGGCTACAAGGGCAACCCTCAATATGAACCAACTCATGTTTGGATTGTCCAATCCAAGTGCCTCTCCCGACCATGCCTATTATGGTGTCACGGACATCGGTATTGACAAATCAAATGTCAACTACATAACAAAAAATGAAATGCGCCATATACTTGCAGAATTGACCATCTTCATTGAAGGAGTTCCTGACAATTTTGCAATGATAGGTAAGGTTCTGAATGTGGCAACCGGACTCCTGCCCCTGCAAAAGAATGAGGATGGTACATTCGGGACGGCAAGCTATACCAAGGAAGAGTGTGATATACCTTTGAGAATCGCAGTGCCTGGCGAAACTTTAAAAACGGAAACATTACGCTTGATGCCGACAGCCAACGGTTTACATACCACCAAGTTGTTTATCCAACTGATTTCTCCTGGGGGAGTAGTTAGCAACTACGACATCGAAGCTCCTGTCATGAAGTCTGGCGGCAAGTACAAGATAAACTTGGAATTTGAGGAGATGAAACCTTACATGTATCTTACGAGCACGAAGATAGATGATTGGACTGAGGAATGGATTTATCGTGGTGAAATCCTGAATCCTGAAGATTAAGCGACCCTCTCATTTAAGCAAGAATCAAAACAAGAATATAAACATATAATAGTAAAAGACAATGAAAAAGAAAACTTATCTCTTTGCCCTGATGGCAATGGTTTTGACATTGGGAAGTTGTTCTGACAACGAGAATGGTATCGGAGGCGAGACCTCCAAGTATATCACCGTTTCTACCAGTATCGGCAATATGACACGTGTTGGCACAGATGCGAATGGCGGTCAAACCTTTGAGGAGGGTGATGAAATCAGTGTGTATGCCTGGACTGGCGATGCAACTGTTGCTCCAGAGACACGCGAGCGTGTGGTGAATAACGCCATTAATAAGCTGACAAACGGCTCATGGGTATCCAATCCACAGATGCTTTGGAAGAACAACCGCGACAAGCATTATTTCATCGGTGTATACCCTATTTCAGCAATATCCGACCTTTCTGCCGGAGAATATACATTCGATGAGACAAAGCAAGTGGAAAGCGACCTCTTGGTGGCAGTCAACAAAGATGGCTTATCCTATAATGTCGATGAACCGCAAACAGTTCCTCTTACCTTTACCCATGTAATGGCAAAACTTGTGGTGAACCTTACCTATAAGAATCAATGGGGAACAGAGGGACCTACCGTAGATAAGGTAGCTGTAGGCAATGCCGCAAAAAAAGCAACCGTCAATTATCTGACCAAGATTGTCACCCCATCTGCTGTAGCAGAAGATAAAGCTGACTTCGACATGCCGGTTTTAACTGCCAACAAGAAATATGCTTCCATCATCATCCCGCAGGATGGTGTTCAGAAGATTACCATCACCATTGGCGGAAAGGACTTCATCTACGACAACGGTACTCCTTTCAAGTTTGAGAGTGGCAAGATTACCACCATCAACCTGGAGGTAGGACGTGATATCATAAAACTTGGCGATGTTAACATCTCTGGCTGGGGTTCTACAGGCGAACCTATCAAGGGTGAGGCTTACGATTAACTTTCTTAAAATTAAAACATAAAATTCAACAATATGAAAGCAATTAAAATATTAACAATGGCAGCTATGGCAACGGCAGTTTTTGCCAGCTGCTCCAACGATGAGGATTTGGCACAGAGCAATTATCCAATGGATAATGTGGTCAGAATCATGACAAGTGTAGATGGCATGAATACCCGTGCCTCTTACGGAAACAGTACGGACAAGCTTAAATCGTTCGGCTTCTGCATCAAAAATGCTAATAGCGAAAAATATACCTATGATAATATCATGGTATCACAGGAAGGCAGCAATTGGATTCCGGCTACCCAAATGTTGTGGCAGAATTCAACTACCCCTGTTGATATTCTGGCTTATGCGCCATATCAGGAGACTACCGAAGATGCAAATGGCAAAGTTAAAGTCTTCGGAAAGACTGATTATGCCTTTTCTGTAAAAGAAGACCAAAGCAATGCTGAAGACTATTTATCCGACCTTATTGTATATAAGCAAACGGGATTCAAACCTGAGTCGGATTTGAATACCAACCAGGCGGTTAATGTCGCATTCACCCATCTCCTTAGTCAGCTGAATCTTACTATCGAGTTAAGAGACCAGTTTAATCAGGATGAAAAAAAGCCTGTTACGTCAGCAACCGTAACTGATGTCAAGGTGGATGGCACCTTTATCCGCAGTAAGGTGAATTTTGCAGCAGACCCTATAAGTGTTCAAATTGGCGGTACCCAGGTACCAAAAGCCATTACTCCTGAAACTGTAGCATTCACGAAGGCGGATAAAACAACCGACCATGCCACCTTCAAATATTCTGCCATTGTGATTCCACAGTGGATTAGGGCCGGAGTATTCTGTATCTCGTTTAAGGTGAATGGCAATGATTACATCTGGACATCCACCAGCGATGTGAATTTTGTATCTGGTAAGAAACATGACCTGCATCTGTTAGTTGGTAAGGATGTAGTGCAAGGGGGCGCCATAAGTGCGAAACCTTGGGGAGATGAAACCATTACCGAAAAAGAGACTGATTAAAGAATTGTTTGACATTTAAAATAAACAAGATATGAAGATTACAAGATATATGGGAGCATTTGCAGTTATAGCAATGCTTGCCGCTTGCTCTACAGATGACGAGCAGAGTGCTAACACTGCCGCTAATGAGGTGAAGATTGCTGCCACCGTTGGTGGAAACAGCATTTTTACCCGTAGCAATCCATTGGGTACAAAAGCGGAACAAGAAAGCTTTAATGAGGGTGATGCCATCAGTGTAACTACTGAGGGTACAACCGTTATTTATAAAAAGACGGGCGAGGTATGGGCACCTGCGAATGCTGGTGAATTTCTGGTCTGGACGGGTAATGCACAGAGTTTCCAGGCTTGTTATCCTATGAAGGCGGATTTCCTCTCCACATTTAATTCTTTCTCTATAGGTTATGTCTCAGTAGTCCAATCATCAATTGAGAGAATTGCTCAGTCTGATTATATGACATGCAGTAAAGAGATAAAAAAGGCAGATATACCTTCCGACAGACAGTTGGATTTGAACTTTGAACGTCAGACGGCTCGCATCATTGTTAAAGCAAGCGGGTTTGGAGATGAGTTCTACGGACTGAACCCTACGCTTTCTGCCGTAGAAGTTTATTCTAAGCTGAAAGTTCCTGCAGAAGATGGTGACAGCTACGCACCCATCCAAACTTATAAAAAAGAAGAAAATGGCAGCAATGTGTTCTATGCTTTGGTATCTCCTGGAGCAGGCAATAATGCTGAGAATTTCCTGAAACTCACTGTGACATACAATGATGGTGAGGGCAACGCAACTCAGACTAAAGAACTGTATGTAAAGGGAATTCCTGCTCTTAGCAAAGCTATGAGCTATACCTATGATGTAAAAATAGGTAAGGACAAAGCTACAATAGGAAGTGTAAGTGTTACGGATTGGGGTCCTGGCGATGACATTACTGGTGGCGATGCAGTAACAACTACAGAAAATGCCGTACTAATTATAAAAAATGCTTTGGCTGCGGGCAATAAGAACATTGTAATCAGAAATTTGCCTGCAAATGCAGATATTAGTGTGTTTGATGCTATAAGAGAAGCTCTAAGCAGTGCAAGTAATGGCAGTATAGATTTAACTGTTTACGGAGTTGAGGCTTTGCCGTATAGTGCATTTTTGAATTGTAAACCGCTGAAAGTTATCAACTTGCAAGATGTAAAGAGTATAGAGTCGGTGGCTTTTCAGGATTGTATTGGTCTTGAAACAATCTATGCTCCGAGAGTTTCATCTATAAGTGACTTTGCCTTTGCCGATTGTCCACAACTAAAATCGGTGACATTAGGTAATATTTCCGCTGCAGGTATCCGTATCTTTGATAATGTATCTACTGAATCTGTAGATTTAACTTTGTCAAAAGATCAAAAGGTTATGACAAAAAAAGATATTGAAGCGTGGCAATCTGATGAATCTGAGAAGTATGCAAATTCTCCGGATCATAAACGTGTACAATTTCTTGGAAAACGTTTCCTATCCATAAAATGTGGAAGTAGAATATATAAATCAACAAATATTTAGAAATTAATAACATTAGATAAACTCCTAAGCTGGGCAGGAGTATTAGGTGCTCAGCAATTATATTTACCCGCACCTCACGGGAAACGACAAGGGTCTATATGCCACGATGACAAGTGGCGTATAGACCCTTCATCGTACCCTGATGTCTGTTTGGTGGATAATATGGCTGTATGGTGGTTTCGTGCTACCTGTTTTCATGGTTTGAAGTACCTTTGCGTTAATCGTGAGGTGCTCAAACAAAATTATATTATGAGAACAGAAATGAAAGCATCAAACGAGTGTTTGTACCCTACCGATGTATTCTTGGTTAGTTGTGGTATGGGATGCAAGCGCATCACCGTCAGTGACATTGCTTATATTGAGGCAATGAAGGACAACTGTGTTATTCACATGATTGACGGCAAGTGTTACACTCAATCTTGCCCCATGGGAGACATTGAGCCAGAGTTGAACCCGAATATGTTCAAGCGCATTCACCGTTCTTTCATCGTCAACATCCGTTATATCGACATGTACTATTATGGATATGTCGTTTTGGAGAATGGTATGGAAGTACATATCGGCGATAAGTACCGTGAGGAATTGAAATCCTCGTTTCACTTTTGGGGTTCGAGAAACCGAAACAAGTAAGATTTTGATGGTATAACAGGTTAGTATAGCCTGTTCGATGGACACAAAGCCCGTCTGGTGGAAATAGTTGCACCAGTCGGGCTTTCGCTATATCTTTGCACCATCAACGTTGAGAGGCGGGTCCTGAAAAGCCTAATAGTAAACGAGTAAGGAACGTAATTTTAAAAGAATGTATGAAATTAAACATTTCTATTCCAGAGTATGAAAAATATTCTGTTAAGTACGGATATGAGAGCATTGAAAGATCAAAAGCTAAGTTTGATTCTCTTCCTTTTTTGTATCGAGCAGACACTCGAACTCCAGAGGTAATTAAGCACAATGGATTTATGGCAAGAAATCCATTGAAACTTGAAGACGCGAAGGAACTCGTTAAGAAAATATTCTGTCGTGATGCAAGTATTTTGACTATTCATGTGCGTGGTGCAGATAGCATTGGTAATATCTTTGTTTCGACTGCTGACACACCAGACTGTATGGGACATTTCACAAAGGAAAATATCTATGTTATCTCCACAGAAGACATTCATGAAGTGCATCCATCTAAAGAGGTTTTGGGTGAAGCAATAACCAGGACTGCAAAATTTGGGCCTCGATTGTATTTGAATGCAAAAACATTGGAAGAAACAACATTCATTGGAATTCGCCCATATGAGGATTCTGGAGAAATTATTGTACTTACACCTATTCCTGCTAATCAGGTTCTTGGTGTTGGTAATGCTGAAGATTTTAATTCATTTGTAACATTTGATTAATTATGGCAATTGACACAACTCCTTCGCAGGTAGCAACCAATGCGTTGCAGGCGATTCCCTTCGGTAGTATTATCGGAGGTCCGTTGAAAGCATGTATCGAAGCGCAAGCTATGGCTGCGCAGACATCATGGCAGTTTATTCAAGAAGTAGGATTGAACACTGACCCAAATACTGGTCAGAAAGAAGCAGTAAATGTTTCTTTTCAGTTCATGCAGAACGGTCACATGGTTCAGTTGAATGTTCCACTGTTGACGATTGTACCTATCCCGTACATCGCCATCCACGACATTGACATCAATTTCAAGGCGAACATTTCTGCATCCTCTTCAAGTGTTAGCGAACAGTCAAGCAGCTCGGCACTTGATGTTGGTGCTGAGGCAAGTATTGGCGCAAAATGGGGAGCTTTCCACATGGATGCCAAGATGAAGGCTAACTATTCATCCAAGAAGGACTCAAAGGCTACACAAGAATCTAAGTATAGCGTAGAGTACACTATGGATGTGGCAGTCAAGGCTGGTCAAGATAGTATGCCAGCAGGTCTTGCCAAGGTTCTTGAACTTCTTGGTAATACACTTGATGTTTCTGACCCAGATGGAACTTTGGAGGTTAGTGCTCGTGAGCTTACCCTCACTGATGGTAAGGCTACCCTTATCGCTACCTACAAGAACAGCAAGGGTATCTTCGAGCCTGAATCTATCAAGATTGACGGCGTGACAGGTAAGGTAAGCGACGATAGCGTGGTCTTTGAACTCAAAGAGGCTAAGACCTACACAGTTGTTGCAGGTAAGAAGAAGGTTTCGGTTGATGTGCAGAACATAAAGCCTGACACAAAAACAGACACAACCAAACCATAATCTAATGTAAATTAAAGGAATCTTATGGCTCAATTAAGTACTATAATCAGTTCAATACTCCGTGATATGATAGTGGCACAACATGAGGCAAATATGTATGCCATGTCATTGGAGGATGTTTACAAGCAAAATGGACGCTTGGAACAGTTCGCCCTTCCGACAGTTGCTGTTGGTGAGGTGGAGCTTGACTTGCGCTATGGTGTGAAAAGTGACTCTGCCCAAACAGAGCAATACGAAATCAACTATCCTCTGTTGCGCAAGGTTGCCAAACAAATAAGTGTTGATTTTGCCAAGGCAATCATCAAGAGCACCCTACCTGTGTTGCAATCTCTCTTTCCTGAAGATGGAACGGATAGTGGTACTAAGGTGTTGGCAAATTTTGCCATAGATGATAATTTGAAAAGAAAATATAGTGCTTTTTTGAGCCGTAAGATTCTGAAAGCTATGCAGCTGAACTTCACTTCTCTCATCAAGGATGATGGAAGTGTCAACGAAAGTGTTCTACTTGACTGTATTCTTTCTGTATGTGATGAAAATTTGCTTGGACATGAAGACCTGCAAGTACTATTCAACAGACCTGATGGGGAAAATACCCGTAAAGATATACGAGATAACTTGGAGAACTTCTTGAAAAATATGATGCCATCATTATTGAAAGACATCAACTTGAAGCGCAAGCGAATCATACCATCTGTAGATGTAACATTGAACTCTGAGGAATTGGCAAACTTGCCAGAGGAATGCATCCATACCTTGCATTTCCACGTTTCGCCAAATAACATCAAACTATATTCTGAGGAATAAAATATTGTAGAACCATAAAATAGAAAGATTATGCCTACAGGAAAAGATATAAAACGAACAAGTAGCCAAGTGATGGAGTTGAAAGACCTTATTTCTGGTCCGTTGGCTGCTACCATTGATGCAGACTCCATAGCGACCAGACGTTATTTGAGTTATCTGATGGAATTGGCTTTCGAGTCATACGACAAGGAAACAGGCAAGGTTGGTGAACTGCGTATGCTTGAGTTCAACTATCAAAGCCACGATGTAGATGGTACACATCAACAGCAGGTAAAGATACCATTGCTGACGTTGGTTCCCCTGCCATTACTTCAAGTAAAAGAAGCTGATTTCGATTTTGACATTCAGATAGTTGATGCCCTAAGTGCAGATACAGATGCCACATTTTCATTAAAGAATGGTGCAATACCTCAGGAGAAAACAGCAGAGGGTGTCAAACTGAGAGTCTCAATGGCTTCCGCAAAAGCCGAAGGCTCACGCAAGAGCAGTTCACAACAGTCGCTTACTGCCAACATGAAAGTGAAGGTAAGGATGGAACAAGCTGATATGCCTGGAGGTTTAGCCAACCTTCTGCATCTTACTACCAACAATTTACAGATGGAAGCGGTAGAAGAAGGAAAGGAGGCAAACCATGATGAATAATAAGCAAGCACAACAAGTGCCAGGTATGGCTTGCCCTCAATGTGGCAAGTTTATTCCGACCACCATCACCGAATTGCTGACTTCTGGATATCTACGTTGTCCTTACTGCCTATTGAAGCTAAACATAGACAGGCACAAGTCGGCTACGGCTCTGAAAGCTCTCGCCAAGGTGGAGGCTGCACAGAAACGAGTGGAAAGTACAAGTAAGTTTAACCGGTAAACTCTATATAATAATGTGGTTGAGAAGAATATGGACAAGAATAAGAGACACGGTCGTTAAAAAGTTTGGCGTATGGGTGGATAAGGAATGTCCTCTCATTGAGGATAAGGACGATTTGGATGGTGAAAAGGCTATCAAGGAAGTCGTGGATAAATCCTTGTTGGAAGAATCCATTATATCGTCTTTGGAAAAGGCTAAGAAGGAAAGGGTTGTCAAGGTGAAGAAAAGGCAAGGGCGCAATATTTGGGAAGTCAGACCTGCCACCTTTGTGGATGCCTACCTGTTCCTCATAAACCTATCGTGCATGAAACGTGAATGGTTGCAGAGACATATCAAGGCAGACAAGACAACGTTCAGCATGGAACTTGCCGATGGTTATGTCCTTGAACTGACTGAAGGTTGGAAGCGCATGAACGCAGAAGCCCTGCTACGCATCAGCAAAGACAGAAAATATACGATGAAAGTATATTTCTATAAGGGGGATACGGCATGAAGAAGAAAGCCGTGTTTTACAATAGGTCAAAATAACAATAACATTTAATAATTAGAATTTATGCAAACATTAAAAAGAGGTGCATCTGGTACTGATGTTGAGTTGCTTCAGCGATTGCTCTGCAAGAAGGGCTATCACGTAGGAGCTGATGGAATATTTGGTAATGATACCGAAGTGGCTGTCCGTAAATTTCAAAAAGATTACGGATTGGTATCCGACGGAATAGTCGGTCAACGCACATGGGATATGTTGCAAAGTGACAGTGCCCAGTCTTTGGCTTCCTTGCGTCTCACAGAATCGGATTTCAAACACGCAGCAGAGCTGCTTGGGGTGGAAGTTGCGGCAATTAAGGCTGTGCTTGAAGTAGAAACAGGCAACAAGGGCGGTTTCCTTGCAGTAGGCAAACCTACAATTCTATTTGAGGGACACATTTTCTGGAGTCAGTTGAAGAATAGAGGCATTGATCCTGCCAAACATCAGAAAGGCAATGAAGACATCCTCTATCCCAAATGGACGAAGACCCATTATCAAGGTGGCTTGAAGGAATATGACCGTTTGGAGCGTGCAAGAGCTATCCATCGTGAAGCTGCCGATTCATCTGCAAGTTGGGGATTGGCTCAGATTATGGGATTCAACTATCAAGTGAGCGGCTGTAAATCCGTCAGCGAGTTTGTGGAGATGATGACGGAAAACGAGGGCAAGCAGCTGGAACTGTTTGTTCGGTTTATCAAAGGCAACCGATGGGATGGCTATCTTCGTAATCTTGACTGGAAAGAGTTTGCCCGACATTATAATGGCTCTGGGTATGCCCAGAATCAGTATGACAAACGATTGGAAAAAGCCTATGCAAAATACAAATAGGAATACATCAGAACCTCCCACTATATAGAAAAGTCTGCTATATAATGGGAGGGTGAATTGCATTATACACCTCTAAATTACTAATAGTTCCGTTGTCTAACGATTGCCAAAATTACTTTTAATCTCTTTAGACTCTCGCAATAGGCGATTGGCAATGCTGTCTTTATAAGCTGCTATTTCTATCATTTCATAATGGTGGCGGACAGAATCCTCATAAGCAGTAACACGATTTCTCACATTCTCAATAACTTCTTTATTTGGGCATACAGAAAAGTTCTTTTCGATGTATCGAACATTGGGGTCATCATATGGAAGAACCATCTTCAATGCCCGATATTTCAAGTCTGCCTCTTCCCAATCTTGGTACTCTTGCCATTGGGTGAGGTTGCCCCAAATTGAGATAACCAAAGACAGAGCCAAGCCTCCAATGAAAAGAAGAACATACTTTGAAGTAGGCTCGAAGCGATGGGTTACGACTTTCTTTTGAGGTGTGTTGTCCATTGCGTTAAGTTTGTCCTGTACAAATTTTGATGTGACATTCTGCTCTTGTTTCACCTGATTAATGGTATCAAACAAGAGTTTACTTCGCTGTTCATCTTTGCTTGCTTCTTTTTTGGTAAGGTCGGTAAAAATGCAGATAGCTTCTCTTAATCTTACCAATTTGTCAATAGCTTCCCCTTCTTTTACAGCCATAGCAAGAATAGCTTTTTCAAGTTTGCTAGTATCAACACTTACAGAGGCCGGAGTGCTTTCCGCCTCTGTATTCTTTGGTGAGGCAGAAAGTTCATCGACTTTCTGCTCCAATCTCTCAACTGTGCCGTAGATGGCTTCCAATAGTTCTTCTTTCATTTTTCTTTTGTTGTTTGAATGGTTTGTAACTTGCATCAAAGGCTAAAGCCTCTTCTGCGTTTCTTCTTTTTCTTCTTGACTGATTCATCCTCTGGGAATGGCTCAAAGGTCTGAGCGTTGGCAGAAGCAAAAAGTCCAATGGAAGAAATGCCGTCCCAAGGGTCTTGGCTGCTATCCGACATGGATAGCTCATGGTTGCTCTTGTGATAGCCTTGTTCGTATTGCAGAGTAGAGTTGGATTTTGGTGATACATGGTTCTCCATTCCCTCAAACCTTGCATTCAGCTTGCCAAAGCTATAGCCTCGGCTAATCTGCGTACCTTTGAAGCTATATCCATCCTTGCTGAAACGGATGCCTTGTACCTTGGTTCGCTCCTTGTCCTTATAGACAAACTCTAAGTGAACACCTCGTTTTTCAAGCTCACTCTTGAACTTTTGCCAATTTCCTACGACTTTCAAGGCATCCTTGACTGCATTGTGAATCTCATATTTGGCACGCTCAGCATTGCGTAATTTGCGAGTGTTAGTCTTGCTCTTGTTTGTTCCGTAAGTCAGTCCATACTTGGTTTTTAGAGCTTTGGTCACCTGCTCATTACGCCTGTAATCATTCCTGTCTGATATGAGTTTGCCCTCATTGTTGATGCGGTTATACACGATATGACAATGTGGATTGTCCGTGTTGTGATGCCTTACGATAATGAATTGGGTATCGTTGATACCCATCATCTGCATGTATTCAAGGGCTATCTTAGCCATGAAATCATCCGTCAAACGTGGCTTGTCCTCGGGCTTGAAACTGAGTGCAATGTGTCCCACAGGCTTCTTAATCCTTGGATTTAGCTGCCTCTGTAGCTCGAAACTTTGCGCTATCTCGGCATTCGTGCCGAGTAACACACCATCTGAGGCGATGATTTTCGCCTCGTCCTTGCCTGTCACGTAGCGGACGCAACCACCAAAGGATGCACCTTTCTTTAGCTTGCCTATCATGTGGTATCCTCCTTTCTGCCCATACTACTTGGCTTCGGTTTATAACTTGCTTGGCGATACTCGCCAAGGATGGCTTTCAATCTTCTCAACAAGTCCACCACATATACATGGGTTTCATGGAAACCTCTCTGATGCGACAGCTTGGTAAGTTGGTTGAGGTTGTTTGCCATACCGATGAGGTTCTTGGCAATGGCAACCGTCTCTGTGTTGTGTCCGCTCACCACCTCACCATTCAAGGCTGATTCACGGATATACTCCGCCAACTTGCGGTTGGCTTTTCTTGCCCTCAGTTTCAATGCCTCATAGCTTGGCTTTGAGAACTTCACCGTGACAGACTTCGACAGCTTGCGAACCCTGCCTGTGGGCGGTCTTCCGCCCTTTTTCCTGTTCTGTTCCTGTATGCTTGTCATTCGATATACTGTTTACAGTTGGTACACTCACTTTCTGCGACCGTCGGGAGCAAAATTTCTCCGCCCTCATGGTGGAGCGAGGCGTTTTGGGGTTCCCAAAACATAACCTCGCTCCC
>OLFY01000401.1_pt1 | contig 66867 bp, 71 predicted proteins | sample 1605611 | NCBI WGS metagenome assembly OLFY01 (sample SAMEA3888923, study PRJEB22519) | human gut metagenome | biome: human gut; feature: human-associated habitat; material: faeces | place: Denmark | collected 2011 | reverse complement strand
AAGACTTGAGTATGTATACCAGTTATGTTTAATTTCAAAGCGTAAGTCTTTTTCACTACTCCAACCTATAATATTAGAAACTGTCAAGAATTTATTACAGTCTTCAGTCATTGCTGGAATAAATTTGGGACCTATAGGAACATTTAAACCTGTAAGTTCTTCAACGGCATTTTTATCATACCAGTCTTTAGATTTTACTAATACTTTATCATTTTCCTTTAATTGATTTCAGTATTCTCGATTAGAATGCAATTTTTTCATCATAATAATCAATATTATGCTCAGAATTGATTTCTACTTTTTCACTACCGACGTAGACAACAAATGTAGTTCCTTCTTCTATAGCTTTATTATAAATTTCAGAAAGTTCCTTTTTATTCTTAATACTACAGATATGATTATCTTCAGTATCATAGACTTCGTAGTCTATAGAAAATACTCCAAAGAGATCGCTTCCTATAAAACTCCCAAGAAATTCTTCAGCTTCATAGAAAACAGTTTCTGCAGAACTTTCTTCCTCATCAGTTTCTGCAAGAGCGGCTCGCATTGTTTCCGTATTATGTTCCTTTCGAGATATGTGAACAATACACTTATCTAATTCAGGGAATTTCACCGTTACAATATAAAACTCCTCCTTTTCTTCTTCATTAATATTTTTAAAGAACTTCTGTTCTATTTCAAAATCTGCAGGGTTTTCAATAAGAGGATTTTCATCATCGTGCATCCAAGTAAGTCCTTGTTCAGAATGAAGTTTGTTAATTACTGCCGTTACCTGTTCCTGAGTTTTACAGTGAATTACGTCAAAATACTGTACTATCATAGTTGTTTTAAAATAATTTACATTTTATTTATTCTTTGGTTTCGATATCTATCTACTTACAACACCACCACGTGAAGGTAGAATAAAGGTGTCATAGGAGAGCATATGCTCTCCATAGCACTTAGTCTTGCATTTCAATAAGTTCATCTACTTTCTTCTCAACGCGATCAATACCAGTAATTTCGCGAATTGATTCAGCAAATTTAACTTCAGGAGTTTCAGTCATATCTTTCTTCTGAGCAAGACCTACTTGACGCAGATAAGATTCAACTGCTACTTTAATATACTGAGGTAATACAACCTTAGTATCATCCATAAAGATCATATCACTCTTTACAGATTCTACAATCTCAGCCATGAATGCAGGAGCAATGTTCGAATCTCGGATCTGCTTACATACTGCAGAGAAATCTCCCTGAAGAGTATAATCTCCTACAAAAGAACGCTCAATGAACTCTTTAGCAGTAGCTTCATCCAAAGCACCTAAAGAGATAACTTTGCCAATACGCTTACCACGCAGAAAAGTCGGCTCAATAAGCTCAAGATGATTAGTAGTAAACAGAGTAATTACATTCATACCCTTAGTATCACCACCATCAAGAGTATTAAGAATATCCTGCATAGCAGCATCTCGTTTACCACGAGTTACTTGGTCAATATCCTCAACGAAGATAACAACTCCATGACCAGTTCCATCAATTACTTTACAAAGACGAATAGTCTCAGCAAGTAATGTAGGATCTTTCAGATACACGCTTACCCAATTATTCTGAATAGCTTCCTGAATAAGCTTAAAAGCAAGCAGAGTTTTACCAGTTCCATAAGGACCTTCAAACAATGCACCATATTTCAGAGGAATTCCTCGTTCAGTACACTTTTCAGGATACTTAATACGAGACTTAAGAGGACGTAATCCGAGAGCTGTATCTTCAGAAAGAACCATCATTTCACGGTCAATATTTGACAGATCCATGACAAGAGGATTGTTGAGATCAGAGATCTCTAATGCCTGACTCTTATAAATAGAATCAGTTGCAAGAAGTTCTTTTGTCCGATCGATAATGTCGTCCATCAGAGTAGTAAACCTGAACTGACACTTACCCTTGATATAGAGATGGTGATCATTACCATTATAAGAGATAGAAATAACACTTCCTTCTCCTAAATCCGCAAGTTCAATATCTCCATACGGAACTTTAACACGACGTCCATCAGCAAGGATAACTTCAATAGTATTAACAGTATCATCACCTCCTGAAGGGTTATCGTTTTTAGCTGCTGATACAATTCCAAAAACTTCCTGGATTGCATGATTCAGCTGATAAACTCCATCATTCATAAAACATAAGATCTTATGATTGAATGTACCCATACGCTTCGACTGCTTAATCTCGTTTTCAACAAAATTTAAAGCATCTGAATAACGCATGCGAGGATCAGACATTACCTGAATAAATTTCTCTTTTTGCTCCTGCTCATACTTAGAAACAGTACTTCGCATTACGCTTTTAACTCCTACAGGATTTCCCATTTTTAATTTTATTTATATTTTTTATTACAGTTTGACAATATTCTTTAGTTGTAGTTAAACAACCAAATGTAACAAAATGTTCTTCTTTTGTTATAGTAAGAGATTTTTCCTCAATTTTTTCTCTTGAGAAAGGACTATCGTATAATCTTTTCAATAAAGAATACTTTACAGCAGTGTTCTTACAGAAAATTGTATCTTTTTCTTCAATATAGATTACAGGATATCCTTCAACTTCTCCTACAATATGTTCTTTAAGATCCATATTTTTATTAGAAGTCTACATAATAATCGACTAAATCATCCATAAAGTAGGATGCAGGACGATTGGTTATTTCTGCCAATATTTCATACTGTTCAGGAGTATAGTCAGTTACTCCTAAGATTTGTCTAGCTTGTTCAGGAGTGATGTCTAAGCTAGTAGATTTAGTGTGATTTTCGAAAATTACAAGTTTATAATGCATAGTGTGTAAAAAATTAAACGTCCGTATCTTGAATGACAAGAGTTTATCATTGCTTTTTATCTCCATATCTTAAATATGTGTAAACTACTAAAAATATAACGATAATAGTTAGACATAGAAATGAAGATATGAATACTATATTTGTTAATGAAAATTCAAATAATATACTAATAATATAACTGATGTAGCTTACAAAGACATAATATATTATCAGTCTATGATAGATACAAAACTTAAATGTTAGTGAGAGTATAAGTAATCCAATTGCAATTAAAAGATCAGTAATTGAACTGACCAACTCAATCAACAAAGAACTAACTACAAAATATTTAGCTAGTAATAATATTAAAATTTTAATTGCAAGAAGTACAGGAGCTAATTTAATAAAAATTATGCCAAATTTTCTTAACATTATAATATGATGTTAAGTAATAAAATTACTATAAATAACATAATAAAATATGCAATTAAAGTAAATATCCGAGAAAGACATCCATATTTTGTACAAATGTCATAAGAAGTTAACTTATCCATATACGATATTTTATATGATAGATAGTATCACATGGCTCTAAATACCTTCCGCTAAAAAGATTTAATTTTTGTAATTCTCTAAAAGTAAAATTACACTCAATAACAAGATGAAGTAATAAATCTTTAGTAATTCTCCAATTTAAACTAGAAGTATGAGCTAAAACAACGGTTCTATCCTCATCCACACCTAATATTAAGCATATCTTATTTTTCGCATACTGTAATCCACGTGCATATTTAATCTGTACTATTTTATCCATATACGATATTTTGTAATCTCATATTCATCCCCTGCAACAAGTACTCTTCCATATCTTAAATGATTTTTCTCTAGGTTAACAAAATCCTTAAATTCTGGAAGCCACTCATCAAATTCCCAAGACAAAAATTTATTACTTCCAACTATAAGTTCACTTGAAGGTGCAAAAGGATTATTGTAAGTTCCTACGACCTCACAAATTCTAAATAACAATCGTTCATCATGGAGAGAATCTATAATTTGAACTATCTTACCCATATTCTATAAACTATTTGTATACACATATCACTATGTACTATTACATGCCCATATTGATAACTCATAGAATATGGAATAAAATCTTCTTTATGTATAGGTAACCATTTTTTAAATTCCCAAGCTAAACGTTGATTACTTCCTAATACACTTAGAAAACCTTCTCTAGAATTATATACTCCAACTTCTAAAGCTATTCTATATTGTTTTAGATTGTATAGATGTGAGTTATGATATTGAAATATCTTTAATTTACTACTCATAAATTTCAATTTTAAAAAATACTCAGCCACCTAAGTAGCTGAGTATTAAATAGTGGAGCTGACGCGCTATTTTTATTTTGTTACATTTTAGTTCCACAATTGAATAATTTTTATTATATTTGTAATAAAAAATTTAATTATAAAATAACAAAAATTATGGCAAAAACTGAGAAAAAATGTAATTATTGTGGAAAAGTCTTTTTAGCAGAAAATAAAGAAATAAACAGAGGAAATGCTAAATATTGTTCATTATCTTGTGCTGCAAAAGCAGAAAAAACAAAACAATTTGAACTTATTTGTAAACATTGTGGTAAACTCTTTATTGGATATCATGCTACAGCTAAATATTGTTCGTTGTCTTGTAAACAAAAACATTATAGAGCTCAACAAAAGGTTGACAACACAAAAGATATGAAATATTATTACAAAATATTTGAATATATTCCTTGTGAATTATGCGGTTGAAATAAAGGTCCAAGAGATATACATCATATTATAGAAGTTTCTCAAGGAGGTAAAAATGAAATTTCAAACCTTATTTCTTTATGTCCTAATTGTCATAGACTAATCCATCGGAACCTTATTTCTAAGGACAGCTTAATTGATGCTGTTAAAAATAGGACTATATCATCATCCAGTGAAAACACTGGAGCAGGACGCTAAATCTGGTTATTAAGGGAACCCATTTTCCCTCCAGTAGTCTCTGAACTTTCTATAGAATGGTCTATAGCTTAGCTGCTGATTAGCATATCATTTCTGACTTAGCCTTCCAGCAATTCATCCTGTTTAATCGATGGAATTACTTCCAAAGCGACCCATTGAGTCGAACGCGTGTCTCCTAATTCTCCTAATATCAACTTATTACGTGTGTTAGTTTTGTTTTAATTGGAACTACCCAATAGGGGTACCCGAAGGTGACCCATCCACCAGCTCATTTTTAAGGAACGAAGCCAAACCTTGAAAGGAAGTGTTGTTCTCGCCAGTTTAAGAGTGACGAACCTCCCATTGATTTACGCAGCCATTAAAGCTACTCCTTCAATGTCGCCAAACAGCGCCGTCTCAACCTTGTTGATAATGCGCGAAAAAATGTTATTTGCGTTTATTGTTTGAATCTGTTTTACGAGTATGAATCAAACTCGACACGATTGATATTACTTGACATTAGGATCAAATACCTAGCAGCCCCGAGTAGGGAGGAATTAACCATCACCTCCCTAGTAGGATTCTTTTTTAAACTTGTGGAACTCCAAGCTTGTAGTCTAGAGTATCCCTACTCTAGTTATAACGGAGATTAGTGTGAAAACACTAACCGCGGCTATTATCTCACGATGGAGACTACATAGCATGTTCTTTATTTCTGCGGAACCTAACATGAAAAAACCGACTGAATTGCCCCGTATTCTCGATAGGCTCAAGATCCTTGTTTAATGTCCTAGGAAAGACGATAGGGATACTTCAGATACGCGTGAAGTTACCTGAACATCGCGGAGGACTATTCTTTATAGGGCTTCAATAGTCAACTTACCAAACTTTTTAGATTAGTTTTAACTCCCTCAGTCTTAAGTATCACTGAGTTACATACCCTTACATATAGTTGAAGGAAAACTACCCATTTTCTATACCGCAGGAGTCAGCAGGTATATAAAGAAATAGTCATAGGACTAAATCCTAACAGAGGCAAAAGTAAAAACAATGACCATGACGAAATACTTCTCAAAGCTAAAAACAAAGTCAATTATATTTATATTTGAAGTATTTCACAAGTTTGTACAATACTAATAATGCTTAGCATACATGTGCTTTACTAGAGCAAGTGTTTGTCTATATTTGTATTATCCGCAACACGCGTATAACACACAATATATCTTGTAGGATTTAGTCCTATGTAAAAGATAGAGTATACTGATGAAAATACAGTATAGCATCTATCTACCTATTAGAGAGAACTTAAGAAATCATAAGTATCTTTCAGTTCATTCGGAATTATAATCCGAAGTTTACCAATTTTACTTATTTCCTCATTTTTCCAGGTTGTAAACTGCTTATTCAAAAGCTCTATTTCATTTGAATATTGCTTGAATTTAACTGCAGTTTCTGTATCAAGTTTTGCAGTTTCTTCTGCAACACGTTGATCAATAGAACCTTTAATGGCATTGAGACTTGCTTCAACAGCACGATGTTGTTTTTGCAACTCAAAGTAGAGTTCTTCAACTTCTTCCTGTTTTACAGATGCAATGTGACGATAAACTTTATCATCTTCTACTAACGCAGGATTTGATATTGCATCAAACAGTTTTTCACGTGCTTCATGAATAGCACCACGAGGATGAATCTGCTTACCAATAATAGCAGCTTCTGCACCAAGAGTGTAATAACGATTACGCTCTTTGATATCTAACTCTCCTAAGATATCTTCAAAAGAAGGATACTTAGGATTAGCAGGATATTCAGGAAGAGTAATACTTTCCTGCTCGCACCAATCCTTAAAAGAAAGCTCTTTTACAGTACGATGTTCAGCTTCTTTTGCTTTAATTGCCTCTCGCATATATGCAATAAATGCATTGATTTCAGCAATTTTTCTGATCTCTTCTTTTAAAGAAAGTACTTCTGCAGAATTTAATCCTTGCGAGAGAGTAATGCGGTTGTCTGCACTTAATGTTTCTACAGTTGTAGTGATAAATCGAATGTTATCAAGACGACTGTGAGCAGATGCAACATATTCTTTACCTATGTTGCAGAGATGATTTGCAGAAGTAGCAGTAATACCATCTGCTGCAAAAAAGACTTTATTCTTTTCAGTCATATGTTTAGTATTTTTCTATTTGTTTGTATAAAAGATATATAATAATTGCAATAAGAATCATAATATATCCAACACCTAACCAAATAGACGCTTTAAACATTATATATCCTATTAAAACAATTATTAAAAGAAAGAGTAGCAATACAATTGCTAATAGTACTAAAATGTTGAGGGCTCTCATATTAAAGATCTTTATAATCGCAATACTTAATCTTTGTAATAATTCTCTTACCTCTGCGATTTAATAGACCACAAGGTGCTTTAAGTACAAGACCCTCAGCAATATAGTCTTTATTTTCTGCAATTAAAGACTTGAAACCTGCTTTTACAAAATCCTCAGCTTCTTTAATAGTCATATAACCTACTAAAGGAACAATTTTAAGATTAAGCTTTTTAGCAATATCTTCACATGCTTCTCGAGTTAACCAAAGAGATTCACCTGTAGATGTAAGAATTCTTACATCAAACAAAATGAAATCACAATGATCTTTAATATAGTTTCCACCTTTCTGAATCTTTAGGCCATACCCTTCTCCAAAGATTTCTACTTTTTTCAGGATAAACAGTTTCTCCTATTTCTGTTTGTACTCCGAAAGCTTTATATAAGAGATCAAACTGAAACAATTCCTCCATTCGCTTATGTAAGTGAGTGGGAATGCTTGCATTTTCAGTTTTGCCTCGAATTTCAATCATTCTTAGACCTGGATGAAAACAACAAGACATATTAGTTCCATCAATCTTTTCAGTAGCTTCCCATTTAAGATCTTTAAGAACTTCAAACTCAGATTCCGAATATTCTCCAAGAATTATCGGTTTCTTAGGTTTTGTCATATCTCTTTTATAGAGAGTATTGATTTTTTGATAAAGAACTAAATATATGGTACACTATCTTTCCAATGAAAGGTGAGACGGCGAGCTAGTTTAAATTAAAGTTATCTTACACATGAACCTTCTTAAACCTCAGCTGAACACCTAAGAGATTTAAGGAATTCACTTCCACCTTCTACCTGTCCGTGTTCAGTACAGAGCGGTACTTTCCTTCTACCTCAGATAACTTTAATATAGTGGGCCCTACCAGACTTGAACTGATAACCTACTGATTATGAGTCAGTTGCTCTAACCAATTGAGCTAAGGGCCCTAAAATAAGTACTGTTCTTCGTTTTGAGACTTAACATACTCTGATTCTCAGTTCTGATACCTCTCGGGAGCTTTAACGCGTATTAGGAAGATGAACCCTCATCGCTCGGCTTTCGCTTAGTACTTATGTGATTACATTAGAGCTAGAATTATTGCTGCAAGTGCAGCTACTATTAATAGTCCTACTCCTAATATTTGATTTCCATCAAAATCTTCTTCCATAACTTAATAAAGATTTAATAATAAAAAAGTTAAGGTGTGCTAACATGGGCTATTATTCAGCCTAGTACTGGGCCATGTTCTCTATACTACTATACACCAGTAGACTAACCTTCCTCCTTAACTCTACCTATTCCCACGCCTTCCAATGGGTAAACAATAACAGCCTGTATGCCTACAGGAGAATCTACACTTTACGATCATGTAGTTTAATTCAGGTTTGTGGGTATGAGCCACTCTATCTGGTATCGTTTAATCAACAAAATTCAACACTTGTGGAATCAAGTTTTAGTCGCGTTTTCTGCATAATACTTATTGCGTAAGCATTAGAGGCTCTGCTTTCTCCTAACGAATTCGTTTGAAAATAGGTAAAAAATAGAGCCTACACCTCCGATCAAAGAGATGTAGGCAATGTTTATCGTCCTTTTAGAACTTCATAGTTTTAGTATGGGTTCCTTCTCTTATATATGGTTTTTCCATATATTTAATAGAGAAAACTGTAACGTTCTATTACAGGGACTACACCTTTGGTGAAGCAGGTAGGATTTTCTGCCTAACGGCGATAAGTGCGGGGAAAGTATGCTGCATTGTGGCGAACCTTTCGGAACACACGTACATAAACAGTTTTACCTTCATTATCCTTTACAGGATTTCCCTCCTCATCGAGAAGAACTTCTTTGAAAGCCATCGTAATAGCCTTCATGTTCATTTTTGCCATCGTTTCTTTTTATTTAATGAATGATATTTTTATTCTAATTCCTTTTCAACTAAGTAATCAAAAACTTGTTCTAACTGTTCTTTAGTTAAATCGTTACACCGACTCACTTCAACTCCAAGAATAGAAGTAAGAGTTATGTCTTTATTACTATCAAGTGCATCAAGAACATAATAGTACATCCTTTCATTTACAACTGCACCACTTGCAAGTTGTTTACCTCTAAACTTTAACATATTCTTAAACATTATACTGTTAAATTAGAACAGAAGAGAGGAATCGAACCCCTATTTTAACCTTATCGGTGTTACGTTCTACCATTGAACTACTTCTGTTTGTTGGGAGGATTGCCGTAGGCTCCTCCCTAGCCTTAAAGAACTTAATTCGACATCTTATCTACAAGATCCGATACCATTTTAAGTCCCATTGCGTCCATGGCCGTACCACCATTGCTAGTGTTTCCACCAGCCATGACAACACGAGGAAGTTCAAGTTTCGACAAAGCTTCAGCTACACCAATCTTCGTTTGCATCTCAATCTCTGCCTTTTCCTTAGGACTAAGACCTGCACGTACTAATGCTGCCTGACGGAATGCTTCTGCATCACCTTCAGCCTTCACTTTCTTTGCATTTTCCATAGCTTCTTTCGAATCTTCAGACTTTGCCACCTATCTCTATTATTTTCTAGGACCTATAACACCGATCAAAGTGTTATAGGTAAAAAGTGATAAACATTCCAGCTAGATAAATTCTAATTATGAGCTTATTGCACCAGCTCTTTAACCTTCGTATCATCCGTGTGCAACCTTCGATATTACTTGTACAGGCATGTTTATCAATAAGAGCAGATATTCATTTGGCTATCAATCATATGACCTCTCATATGCAATTGACTGCTACATCAAACATTCGTAGTTACAGCTACTAATAGTTTCTATTTTCCCAAACATCATTTAATCTGTACATTGCTTGACGTCTGTTTGCTCTTATAAACTACTAAGTGTAAGTTTCCTTGCGACAACTTAATCTTTTCGTTTTTCATTGTGACTACGGTAGGCTCCGCCCCTACTCTACTGACCTTCTCGGGCCAGTCTTTTACTGCATTCGTCTCTTAGTCAACCACCTTAAACATAGATCAAGCAGCCTACTGTCACTATGCACCTTCATCTACTCATAGGCTTGATCAGAAGGATTTAAAAAATTAGAGGTACTTACGTATGCAACTTCCCTCCGCCCGATACTAGGATCTCTTATGATCTGCTAGCCGTTGCAGCCTCTGCCAAGGCATCTCTGTTTTACTTAATCACTGGCAGGATCATAAGCTTATCAGATAGAGATTTTTGTAGAACTAAGCATCTACTCCCATTGTTATCAGTTATATAATATTTAACACATTCTATTAAAAATACCACTCTGTAACGCATGCCCTTGCAGTGGTATTAATTTCGTTATAATAAGCTGGCTTTCCCTATTAAAAGATCTCTAAACCTAAACTACAGAATTTAGAAGTAAAGTTATTCAATTAGAGATATCCTTGCTGTACCTTTTGTATTTACACATTTGTTAATCTGGGATAATATAACTCATGCTAACTAAATACTCATGGCCTCGACTCAAGTTATTCTACTCCTTCCCTCTAAACTTATAACGAGCGGACTCCCTTAGTAGACAAAGGACTCATCAATAGATTAACCACTTCTATTGACCTGCAGTTTAACTCTCCGAATCTCACGGAGTAATCCATGCAACTGTACATAGATCTTGTTCTTTTATTATACGACACAAGTCATCGTAGAAGAATTACAACTTCTTCAAATGATTCACCCTAAATAATTACAGAACTTATTCCTTCAACACTAAACTGACAGACCATGTTGAAGTTAGGATACGGCTGGTTTTAATTATTCAGAATTGCCTTAACTCCCCTCAAATTCATTATAGGCTTATTATAATTGAATTATGGGTTTATCCATAATAGTTTAGGTTTGTGTTAACCCTCTTAAGTCCGTAGGCTATTTTTCTTGAGCTTCAATAGCATTATCATCGACAAATTCATCTACTAAAGATTGCCCAATATCATTCGTCTCAATATCTTCCATGCCTAAGCGTATTTAGTACAAGATATAATTGTTATTTTACTTGTAGAATAATTTTGTGCTTTTTGTATTGCTTCCTCATCAGAAGTTGCAATAACAAAAGCAAAACTTTGAACTGGTAAATTATCCTCGTTATAAAAGTAATACTCTACACAATATTTACTCCCTACCATTTTTAGTTGTAATTTGAATGGCTCTGTATACACTATAAATAATAAGAAGTGTATTGATAATGGGAGTCAATAAGATAATAAATTCTCCTGTCGTAAATAAATTAAAAATTTGCGACTTAAAAAGCTCTCGATCTTTAAAGTATACTGCAATTATTATCATTGCAATAACAACAAGAGTTAATTTATATATAAACCAAAACATAATTTTAATTTTTAATTTTGGATGTGAAACGGGATTCGAACCCCCGACCTATAGCAATCCTACCACTCTACCAACTGAGCTATTCACATCTTTTCACTAACCTTCTTACTATATGTTTTACTGCAACAACATCATAATAGTATCCGTTAGCGTCCCAAATAGGTTGCAGCCTATTTAAAAAATCTGTATCTCTTATTTGGTCATTGATACAGTTCGAACTCTCAAGTATGCAAGTATTAGAATCAATTATGCTGCCTTATGTTATCCTAACAGAAAAATTCTGTACAGCAATGGAATCATCTAAATTCACCAAATCTTTTTACTGAAGCCTGAAAGTATATGTAATTTTATTCAGTTACCTGAGTTTCTACCTCTGCAGGAGTTTCTTCTTCTTTCTTCGGGAAGTGAGTAATCTCTTTTACAGTGATGTTCCTCGTAATCTTATCTTTGATATAGATTTTCTGAATACGAGTACGTGTCCGATAATCCTCACGTTTTGCAGCTTCGAGTGCCTGAATACGAAGCATGCGTTTTACCTGTCCAATCGTTGACATCTTCTTTCTTTGTTTTAGTTATAGATTCGAGATTTGAGTGTTGCAATCTCACGCTCCATGCGTGCGATTTCTTGATCGTAGGGAGTAGTTTTTCCCGTAATCAAATTCCTTTTGTCTTCACCTGCTTTTTTGAAAGCTTCATACGTAACTTCCAGGCGAGCAAGAGCACCTTTGCGACGGACATTCAGTCCAGGTTTTCCACCCTTCATACTGTTAATTTATTTAGTTATTAATTATAGATACAACTTCCTACATTATTCTGTAAAGACTTTTTCGTATAAACAACAAGTCATTAACAAATCATACAATCTGTTAATGCAGATGTGAAGAACTTGATTTGTATCTGTATTTACAACAAAGCCTTTAATTTGAACAATACGAAAGGGAATTCCTTTAATGAGTACAGCTTTATTGGAAGCTGTTGTAATACAAGAAATAATCATAGTTAATTAACCCATCTGATTTTTATACGAGGATTTTCTAAAGGATCATAAAAGATACTTCGAATCTGACCTTTGTAGTGATTCATTACTTCAATACAGTAGTTATCGAATACTTCAGCAGGAATCTTTTGCATACCTGCTTCTACTCGATAAATATTATCGAGTGAATCAAGTTCATGCATTACAGATATTGTAATCTGATTACGTTCGAACTCAGAAGTAGGAGTTACTTTAGATACTTTTACTCCATCCTGAGGAAACTCTGTAACGGTTACTACTTGATCCTTAGGTTTAGAAACAAGTAATAAACAGGAAGTTAGAATAATTCCCATGAAGAGAATTAATCCTATAGCTTTACCTAAATTATTCATTTTCTTAAAGTTGTTATGGCGAGGCTGAGATAGTGACCATCACCGACCTACGTTCATACAAGGACGCTAGGCGACCTTGTTAATCACACCTTCGAGTGGTAGTAGGCATAGAGTAAACTCTATTAACGTGCCGATTAACAAATAAAAAACCAGAAATTATCGCAACAGAGCACTATATGCAAGTTCCCACTCCTTACGATTCTCAACGCTCGGAACCTGAAGATTACTGATACGTTTGAGATATGTTTGAATGTTAGGAATCTTGTTCCAGACATGATAGAAAGCGAGAACAATGTCTCGTCGAAGGACGATCTTATTGTTCAACTTTTCTGCGATCTGAATGAGAGCAGCAGCTTTCTTACATGCTTCCATGTACTCTTCGTTAGAGATCTCCAAGAGACCGTTATTGAACTTTCTCGAAGAGTGCGAACCCTTGATCAGCTGAATAGCTGCCTTGAATTCGAACTCAGGGAAAGCTTTCGTGAAATCCTGGAGCTGCTGATAGCCATGAAGACCTTTTTCCAGATAAGCCTTCATGTAGTCGGTGATTACCCAGTTTGCATGTCCTGCATTGAACTTGATTGCGAGATTCAGAGGAGATGCATCCGAGTTAATAATAATCACTCGAATTGCAGTTTTGTTTTGCGGATACTTCTCTTTCAGCATACGAAATGCTGCGAGACGATTCTGACCATCGAGAACTTCACCGTCTGCAGAAACATAGATAGGCGGTATCCACTCTCCATCAAGGAAAGCTTTAAAGATTCGATTTACGTGAGCTGTTCTCAGGGTACGATTCCCTGGAATGAACGAAAGATGTTTTACGTTTTCTACGAGATAACACTTCTCAAAGGGAGTACGACTCGAAAAAAGATCTTTAGACATAATTACAATTTTAGATATTGTTAAACTTAAAGGGTTTTAAAAAATCTCCAGGTCGTGGCAACCACACTATCGCTCGCTGGATTAAATCGTAGTTTTCATCTAACTAATGCCAACTGAAAAGTTATATGGAACTAGGTGTGTTATATAATGAATGCAAACACAGGTTTCTAAAAATGGATCTTAGCTAAGCTCAGAGAGGTAGCTCACTCTCACTAAGATCCAGCTACTAACTATGGAATATATGTATTATTCTTCAAGTTCATCAACTAACTTAAACTGAAGCGCAGTTTCGTAATTTAGCCATATGCCTTCTTCATTTTGTAAGCGCATGACTCTTTCAACTTGTTTTTCAGTTAAAGCTGATTTTCTCTTAAATATAGTTTTAAGTATTTTGTTAGAAAACGCAAGATCTTCTTTAATAATACCTAAAAGTCTAAAAGTAATTGCATTACTTGTGTTGATTCGAGGAGTATGAATAAGAAGTTCTGCATCTTTATCCATATATCTCTTTTTTCCTGCTTGAGCAATAATAGTTGCTGCAGATGCTACTTGACCATGACAGAAAGTAGTAATTGGAATGCTAAGAGAGAGAAGATAAAAGTAAATAGCTAAAGCTTGATATGTACTTCCTCCAAGTGAATTGATGTGAATAGTTAATTCACGAGGTTCGTGTTTGATTACTAACTTAGTAAGTTCTTCAAGTGTAGAGATGCGATTCTTTCGAATTCGCAACCATTTTCGAGTACCTATAACACCTTCAAAATATACTTCCATTACTCTTTTAGTCAATTTTAGATTTTTAACTTTATGTACTCGGTACGGGATTCGAACCCGTGATTTCAAGAATGAAAATCTTGCGTCCTAGACGAACCGAGCGAATCCGATTTTTATAGAGATCGGAAACTCTCTTTAAAATGAAAAAGTGCAATTACAGACATTTTAGTGGTATAGCTTCCGATCAAAGAAGCTATACCTAAACGACAGATTCCAAAGAGAGTTCTGCCTTCTCTCCAGCATGTAAAAACTTTAATAATAAAGAATTACAATTACTACTGTTACGGTTAATCAACATATAAGATTACGATCATCTGTCGTACTACAGTCAACGTTACAGATCAATCTTACTAGCTAAATAAGATAGTAATTCTTATATGACCTCTAACTCGAGGGTTTTCTTCTTTTCTTGTCTATATGACTCACTCAACTTTCTAGACTAGCTAATCTGAAAGGCAGACATTACGAGCTAACTGGTTATTGTCTATAGATAAATTTCGTCCCTATTGAAAAGAAGTTTGGTAATTCTGCCATTTTCCTTTGCTCCACATTTACGTATGTGAACCCACGCTATCCAGCAAATTCTCTATGTTACCATAGAGCCTCTATCTCTGTTAAACCGCTTGGTAGTTCGACACTTAACAGTCTTCCGCATCTCTTATATAGGCAATATTAATTGGGTTACATCAATGTTGCTAGCATATATTAGAAATAACCGTAATTAACTTGCGTGCAATAGGACAAGTGCCTTCCTATTCAACACACCTAATTTCTTAGGCATTTTTATGTTTAATTTCTCCAAATAAATTATTATGAATAAAAAATAAATCCTACATATTCGGACCGTCTCTTGCTTTCATATTCTAGCTTGTTAGTGCAGGTGAGTTACTTCTGCAATTTGTTCACTCGAATTAAATCAGAGGAAATAAAATTAAACTAAGAACTTTTAAGCATTAAAGCTAGCCTACTGCGAATTTCATAATCTAGATTTATATATTTAGATAAAAAATGTCAAAAAGAAACAGTTTTAACAATAGAGGGTACTACCAATCCTGCTCACGCAGACATCTCTATTAACTATCCAATTCGGAATAAAATTCAACTTGGGGAGGAGGATTTATATTCACAAATTAGTCCTTAGACCTTATGTGTAGATAGACTGTTCCTGGCGTTTACGAGTTGTGCCAGGGTTGCTCGTTGTTAATGGTTCAGTCACGGCAAGATAGCCCCAAAGGTTCTCGCTATGAATTCATTAACTACAAAGAAAGGAGGTGGCTTACCAGCCAGTTTCGTATTTGATATGACACTCGTCGAGCCACTCCTGAGCTGCAGGAATAGAGATCTCGCCGATCACACGCTTCTTGTCTTGCATCATGCTGAGAAACCAGCCACGAGGAGTTTTGAAAAGCGTCTGAAACTTGTGTCTCGCATTTTCTTTCGGTGCGCGAAAAGCCTTATAGTTCGGCTTCTCTGCTTTGAGACATGCGAAATCTTTCTTTCGCATAGTTTTCTTAGAAATGAACATAATTACAATTTTAGATATTGTTAAACTTTATTTGAGAGTTTTAATGTCTAAAATAACTATTAATAATAATGTTGAGTGTAGATAAGGATTCGAACCTTATTCCTCTTCTCTCCTCATCGGATTACGTGTACTATCCAGTATACGACTACACTGTCCACCCTAGCTATGGGTAACCACCTCTTATTCGAAATCGAGGATTTTAAAATTACGAATGTAACTGTTTTATTCTTTAAAAAGCTATTTTTGATGAAAAGGTTGCTACCCTAAAAGATTTCGTTTCTCGATAACGGTTCTTTCAAACGAACTAGAAAGATCTGTAAATGCATATAAAAGGACTTTCAACTTTTATGTGAGAAAATTTTTCTTATAAAACTTTCAAAACGCACTTAGTCATCAGCTAAGAATATTGTACCGAGAACGGGAGTCGAACCCGTAAACCCCTTGCGGGATACAGCATTTTAAGTGCTGTGCGTTTACCTAATTTCGCCATCTCGGCATTTGTCTTGACTAGCTTTCTCGAATTATCTTCGACTCTTCACAAGACTGTAGCACTTTTTGCATTTTTCTGCCTTTGTTAGATTATGTATTTTACTATTAAATCTACAACGATAGACTATTTTTTCCTACGTTAAGATAGCATAGCTGCTAGACATTCCATTATTACTCCGATGTCAAGAGAACTTGCGATCTAGCATCGTCACACTAGATAAATTCATTAAAATGAAAAAACATCAATAACATTATACATCAGACTCTCGATTTCGTAACGGTAGTCTCCTCTTAAACTGATAGCACAACTTTCCTCTACCGCTGTTGTGGATATAATGTTAACCTAAATACTAGTTTGTTAGCCTCAAGTACTAGGATTTTGGATTTATATTGTAAATCCTAAATGGTCTAAAAAGAGAGAGCTACTATACTTCACTCTCTCATTTGACTGTTGCGAACGTTTCGGGTCTTATTTATACTCGTTTAAACCCTACTTACATTAGGTAAACTAATCATAGTAAATCCAGACATTAGTTTCTGGTAATCATCAGCAGGATTTCGAGTTTATGTATGTTTAAAGTTTGAAACTTTGAATTGTCAAATTATAAAATAACTAATATTACCAAAAGCGATTGTTTAAACTTCAAAATAGTAATTGAAATTATTATTATTGAAGAGTAACTTTCTGAATGTGAGAATAATAGATATTTTACATAAAGGAAGTTGGTCTGACAAATTGACAGTTTTAAAAAGAGTAGAGGATGAGTAAAAGGGTGATAATCAACGACTTACACCGATCACTTCATCCTCTACTTCAGTCACAACATGACATTTTGTCAGGTGTTTCTGTCATGTCAATATGTCAAAGAACTATTATTACTATGCAATCGCAGTTAATCTCGGTTAAGATATATAGTTAAAGCGATCGCAGCAATTACTACAGCTGCCCAAGGACCACAAGCCATGACTATTACTGTAGCAATCCATCCAAGCATAATCAAGCCAAAGATTATACCGAGTATTACTTTAATTGCATCCATAATCTTTAATAAAAATGTGGGAAGAGCTCATCACTTCTCTTCCCACGGTCACTAATCATCTAAACTCATCAAATCATCACTAGGGCCTATAAGTCCGATCAAAGACTTATAGACAATGGACACATCGTACAATGTACCACATGTCATACCGTCCTTTTTCAAGGACTCAGAAACTTTCTGGATTACTATATCAGCTATCTGCATTAGCTACATATATTCTACCCATATTAGTTTCTAAACAGTTAAGAGGCCGTACTCACGACCCCTTAACTGTAATTTGACCGTTACGCATACTCGAGAACGGGTACTTCGCGCTCCGTCAGTTCATCGGTTGCGACACCGTTGTTGAACTTACGAACCTTGATCTTCGTCATCTCCTTGCACGTCAGCTTCTTGCCACACGTCTTGACTACACGATCGTAGTCATTCTCTGCCTTCTGCAGATCCTTACATACAGGACCGACGAAGTTGCCCTGATAGTCCATGCGACGAAGTGCTGCGACCGAGAAATAGCCGTCCTGACCGTTTCGTTTCACTACGAGCAGTGTTTCAACTGCATCACTGTTCGGACGAACAGTACGAGTGAAAAGCTGAATATCAGCTTCCGTGTCAGGAAATTCGACAACTTCATTCGGTGCGATACCGTAGGTTACTATACCTACACCCTTCTCCTTCAGGAATTCGGGAGACACTTCTGCTACTACACGCCCACCAGGAGCTGCAATCTTCGGCAGATTTTTTACTTCAGAAATTTTCATCTTTTATAAATAAATTAAATTAAACTTCTATGTACTACAATCACGTTTATTTTATACTTGTGATGTACTACGAACTTGTCGGGAGCTTTGGTACCTGTTGGTGGCTTTGGTTGATGGAAAAAAGAAGGAGAGCAGGGATTGCTCCCCACTCTCCAGTTATTATGCCAGTTCCTCGAATAACGAGACTGGTTTGAGGTCAAACTCTCCCTCCAGCTTCTCACGGTCCTTGTTGAACCGCTGGAACTTAAAGGACTGGTTCTCCGTGACTTTGAGTCGTTTGCCTGCGAGGAGTTGGGCGACCTCCAACGCATCACCGCAGGTGAGTATGCGCAGATTGAGGTCGTGTTTCTCGCGAATGGCCTCCATGTAGTCCGTGCGACCTTCAGGTGCGATCTGACAACCGCGCTGAAACGTGCTGAGCGGGAACCAGCGCCACACTCCGTTGATGCAGCAAAGGATCATGAGACCCCGAACGGTAATCTCCTCACCGTCTTTGTTGACGGTCTTAAATTCCTTCCCCTGCTTGATGAGCTGGATATCGAAGTCCTCAAACTCGACCGTATCACCCTTCAACAGCAAGTTCTGGGTAAAAATAGTCTTCGACTTCAAGATCTCGACAGTTACGTCATCGAATCCCCTGTTGACTGCATCCTGCAGCATTTCGGCCCTCTTGGCGCCTTTTAATTGTTTCATAAACGTGATGAGTTAAAGATGAATGATTGCTACCTTTCAGTAGCTTTTGTTATTTGACCAGTGCTCGAAGTGCTTGTAGCTTAGCTTCGAGTCCTGCAATGTACATCTCAATAATTACATTGAGCGGAGTAGTAACAGTCGATAAAGCTTTTACAGTGTTGTGAGAAATAGCTTCTATTGAAGCTATTTCATCTGCAACACGTTGAGTTCTGTCATCCATAACAAAAAGCTATTAAAGAAAGGGCTCAAAGCCCTTTCTTGATTACACCTGCCCACATATCGCGAGCAACATCCATGAGTGCACGGTCTTCTTCCGTGACCTTGTCGACGTTCTGCAGCTTGAGCGGCTCCTGATAAGTGTAACGAGGTCGAGCAGTGCTACAATTGTGAACATCCGACATAGATTCTGCTTCGATGAGCAGGTTGTGAAAAACAGTCTGTACCATGGTTTGATAGTTTGATGAGTTTCCGAGAAGCACTATTGCTCTCTAAATAATATTCAGATATTTTGGTAAAAAGAAAAAAAAATCTATCTCGGATTTCTCCGAGATAGATTGAGGTGGTTAGCGTTTCCACACGACCTTGCCAGTGTTCCACTCGCGGATGTCGAATGTTACACTCGTAGAGTTTTCATACGCTTTCTCGCGCGCGATGACATAGTCGTCATGGTTGTAGCTGCCGTTCCTTCCAGCATTGGCGTCTTCCTCGGTCTTGTACCAGCGAGTTTCGGTTCGTGTGTAGTTGATAGAGCAACAAACCGTTCCTTCGAGCAGATTTACGGTAGGCTCGCCCATGAACGAGAGGTTGGTGTAGTTGCTGCTGTTGCAGGTCAGTTCAACCTGGTCTACAGGACGAACCGTGAGTTCTGCAGTGCCAGTGAGGATGGCAAGCGCGTTCTCTCGAGTCTCTTCAGGATGAGCCTGAATGAGAGCTGCTATGTGCTCAGTGAGCTCAGCAGGGTTTGCCGACGAAATGGAAGTAGCGACGATCGATTTGATAAGTGCGATGTTTTTCATAATGGTATTAGATGAAAAAGTTTAACATATAGACAGTTCAGATGCTTTGGTTTCTAAAAATAGAACTTTTGTCAGAAATATTTTACTCGAAATTTTTTTCGGTTTTCCATCTGAAACCCCCAGGGGGAGTTTTAATAGAGTATCCATACGTGTATATAATATATACAATATCCATATGTATACATGATATCTTATAATCCATATGTGTACACAATACATATCTAAAGTACAACCCTTTTCCAAACCAAATAGGGTGGGGGGGGCAACCAGACAGGTATATAGATCTGTTCGAGCGCCTCCGCGAAGCGAGAACATATATAGATAGGTATCTCCCAGGGCATATAAGTGTATCTCCCAGGGCACTTTTTTAAAATAGGTGTATCAAAAACGACACCTTAGTGTATCTCCCAGGGCTATTTTTAAATTGAATATACTATATCAAATTCTTATACACTTTAAATAAATATTGGTATAAATATTTGGTAATATTAAATAAATGTTATATCTTTGTAATATTAAAAATATTAATTTATGGATAATAAAGTACAACACATTCAAGTCCCTCATGATTTGGGGGTTGCAAAAGAAATTAAAATGAATCCTACTGATTATCTCATTTATGGTTATATGAGAAAAAATATGGATAAAGATACATTCCAAACTTTTGTTTCACTAAGAACTCTTGCAGAATTAGCAAGAGTATCTATTAATACAGTGCAAAGTAGTATTAAAAAACTAAATGCAGCAGGTGAAATTAAAATTCTAGAAAAGAAAAAAGGTAGGAGTAATATTTATGAGATTCAAAAATCGGGAAGATATTTTGAAAGATTTACTTACGAGTTTATGGATGCAGAGAATACTACTCCTGAAGAAAAAGGAGTTCTATTAGCAATGCAACAATACACTAGTACAAATGATGGACAATTTGCTATTACAACTAAAACTAATAAAGAACTTGCAGCAAAAATGGACATAAGTACTAAAGTATTAACTAGAGTATTTAGACAATTAGAAGATAAAGGTATTTTAATTACAAGTAGAACATCTGCTTTAGATAAAATATCAGGATTACGTAAATCTGCTAAACTTATTGATTTATCTTTAGTATGTCAAGCAATATTATTTGTAAATCAAAAAGTAGATCAACATTCAGAACAGATTGAAAAACATTCAGAAGATATTAAAAATCTACGTAAGGAAATTATGAAATTAAAACAAGAAAATGAAAAACTTCTAAGTAGATTAAATACTAATTCTGATTTTAATTTTGCATAATATGGATACAACAAATATGACTATAACAGATAAGACTACAGCAGATTTGTCGGGTACTATTTCATTTCCTGGAAGTATAATTAATACAACACCTAATCCATATATAGGTATGGTAAGTACTATAGGGGTAGCGAGTGCTATGGCAAACTCAGTAGGTACTACAGTAACTAATCTAAAAAATGAATTAGAACAAAGAATCGCAGCTTTAGAAAGCGTAACAAGTTATTTATTATCTAAAGTTTCTGAATTAGAAAATAAAGTAGATAATTTAACATCTAGAATTTCTGAATTAGAGAATCCAAATCGTTGTAAATTAGATCCAGAAATAGGTGCTGTAATTTGTGATTTATAAAAATAATGTATATATTTGCAAAATAATATAAAACAATTATTATGAACGATATCACATACAGACCATTCATACGAGATAGTGCTTTAGGAGATATTAATATTCAAATTCCAAATCTTGAAATACCTGTATATAAACCCAGATATTCTCAACCTTTGGAAGATGATACAGAGACAGAAGTACAATCTCAAGTAGAAGAGATAAGAAATCCAGAACCAATAGTTCAAGAAACTACAGTTCATAAATTCAATTCTAAAAAGGATTTCAAAGATACAATGCTTCCTATTTATGAAAGATTATTAAAATCAAAAGGTTTAAATCCTGCATTTGCTAAATCATTAGTAGCACAAGACGGATTAGAATCAGCTTGAGGTTCTAAACCTGCAGGATTATACAATTTTGGAGGTATTAAAGGAAAGGGAACAACTAAACGAACTAGAGAAGTTATTAATGGTAAGGATGTTTATATAAATGATCAATTTAGAAATTTCAAATCACTTGAAGATTATGCAAATTTTAAAATTGATCTATTAAATAATAAACGTTATAAAGCATTCTCTGGAGATATAAAAGAGTTTGCAAATAGAGTTCATAGAGGAGGATATGCTACAGATCCAAGATATGCAAATATTTTAAATCAAGTTATAGCTTCTGCTAAACATGGAGGAGTATTAAAATTTCAACAAGGAGGAATTCAAGAAGGAAAACAGTGGCTTGAAGATTGATATAAATCACGTAAAGGTTTAGTAAAACAAAATGTTAAACAAGTTCTACCAATTCCTCTCCCTGTAACTGAATCTTTAGTATTTAATGCACTTAAAAGAAATTTAGATCTTACTAGAGCAAAGATAAATCCTAGTAAAGTTCCTGATAATGCTTCAGGAGTTTATTATCCGTTTGGTAGAAGAATATTTTTAACAGATGGATCAACTAGTACTGCAATTCATGAATGAACTCATAGTAGTTTACCTGATGCACAAGAGAAAGTAATTAAGAAGTATCAAGATAATTTCGGAGATACAGTATATGATAATAAAACAATTGCTCCTGATGAATATTTAGATAATCCTCAGGAAATTTATGCTAGATTAATGCAATTAAGATATAGTATTAATGCAGATCCTAATCATAAATTTACTAAAGAAGAAATACAGAATATTAAGAAGGAACATTTAGATCATTATACTCTTACAAATAGACTTAAAAATTCAGAAGGCAAAGGTAGTTTCTCAGTATCACAGTTTGATAAAGATGGAAAGATAATTCAATTAGAACCATTTAATCCTGAATATAAAATTGTACCTGAAGAGTCTACAGTTACTCCACATTATAATAAAGAGAATACATATAATTTATTGAATAGATATAGTGATGATTTCTTACTTTATTTATTTAATAATGTGGCTCAAGCGCCTACTAAAAAGAAGGATGCCACATTATATGCTCAGTTAGGGTTAAAACTTCCAGGTTTTCAAAATTCAATACAAGTAACAGATAATGAACGAAAACCAAACCTTAGTTATCCCGTAAATACTGAATATGGAGATTATATTCCAAATAGTAATTATCCTAATTTAGATTACTATCACAAGTTTGGACAAACTGATAATAAATTTAAAGAACTTGCAGAAATTCTTAAGCCTATATTTGTACAAGTATTAAAAGAAAAAAATTTGCCATTAACTCAGGTAGATAATTTAGTTAGACAAGCTGCTCTTGAAAGTCAATACGGACTTGATCCAAGAGGATCAAGAGGTTTTAATCTTGGAGGAATAAAATGGAATAATAACCAAACAGATAGAGAATGAACAAAGCATAAAGATGGAGAAAAATATATAGACTTTGAAAATCTATATGATTATGCACAATATAAAGTAGATTTACTAAATTCTAGATATAATGCACTAACCGCTACTAGCACAAATGATTTTGTAGATAGACTTCATGGAAACAATGATACTAACTCTAATTATAGTCAAGGTAAAGATAATTATATAAGAACTTTAAATCGAACAACTTCACTTAATAAATATCTTTCAAATAATGGACAATAAGTTATATGATAAAGTAATAACAAAACTGCAAGATAAAGATACTCCAAAAATTGAATTAAAAGATTATGGTTTTTATAAAAATGCAGCTGTAACTTTTATTAAAGATTCAAAAGTATATTATGCAGTTTTAAATAATGGATCTAATGGTAGTGAAAACTCTATATTAAATCCAATGAAAGAAGTAGTTTCAATTATGGAACTATTAAAACAAGAACATGAAGAAATAGATGATGTTACACTTTGTGACGTGTTCATTGATATTCCAGATGATGTTTATACTTGAGTATTTGTAATATACTTAAAATAAACTTTTAAATTAATAAATATATAAATACATGTTTGCATTAAGAAAAATTACAGGTAATGGAAGTGAATTAAATTTCGACTTAGGAGACTATTATGTTTTAATTACAAAAGAACGTTCTCCAGAAGAATTTGAAGATAAAATGAAAGACCATCCTAGTTATGATGAGGCTTATGCTTTTATTTGCTGGAAAGATGGAGTATTACCATTATATAAAGAACAACAAAACTATATTGTTTCTGGAAATGGAACAACTTATAGTAACTTAACATATAAATAATTATGAAAACAATGACTTGAAAAACAAAATTAATTATTGCTGCAATCGTAATTGCTTTAGTATTAGCAGGTTGTGGTATCGTATCAGCTATGAGCTTTGGAAGTCTTTTGCTGGCTTTAACTAGCTTTGTAGTAGGAGCTGCCTGTGGATGGTATGCAAAAAATATTTATGATAAGTATTTTAAAGATAAGTAATGAAAATATATAAAATATTCTACATATTAGGATTAATGTTTATGACATTATTCTTTTTAAGTACGCTAAACTCAGTAACTCCAATCTATGCGTTACTGAGTTTAGTATCTTTTATAATTAGTGCAAAATATTATAAAGAAGATGATTAAACAGTTTATATCACAAAATATCACTGGGTGGGGGGGTACTACTATAAGTTATGTAATAGGAGCAACTCTTTTTAGTAAAGGAGTATCAAAATTAGTATACGTTGATGAAACTAATGCGGAGCACATTTTAAAGAGATGAAATAATGAGTTAATAATGAATTTTACAATTGAAGTTCCAAAAAATATATTAACTTCTGGTTGAGGTCTTCAATTAAAGTGGGTGAATCCTGATTATGTTGATGATTATAAGAGTTTTGTTCAATCTTCTGTATATATGGATGGAACAGACATTACAAATTATGCTTATATTGAAGCAGGCACTGCATCTGATTCATGGATTAATTTTAATGTTTTAACGGATGTTGGAGTTATTAGAAAAAATCTAACTATTACAATTAATCAACTTCCTATCAATGTATTCTATTTAACTTATAATTCTATTAATGAGCCAACTACTTCATATGTTAATTTCAACCTTAATTCTAGTCTAGGTGTTACCGAATCAACAACCTGTAAACTAACTTATGGAGATGAAGGTGCAACTACTATAAAAACTGTAACATTACCAGCTGGAGAAAATATAGTAAGAGAACAAAATGGAATACTTTTTGCTACACTTCCATTAAATATATATATTACTCCAAAAGAGTCTTCTAATATATTAAATAGACAGAATCTTTATTCTGGATTTGTTTGTATGAATTTTGATGACGCTTACTTATATAATTCTACACCAGATGAACTTTTAAGTTGAAAAGAGGTTCAAACTAATTTCTGAAATAATACTATAAGTAAAACTAAAGTTACATTAACTTTAACAACTACTGATGGAGATATTGTAAGTGCTCTTACGATGTTATCTATAGATGGTAAAACTTTAATGTTCTTCTTTGATCCTAGAAGTAATATATATAACCAAGCAGTTGAATCTATGACTTTTAAAGACGAATATTTAGGGTATAATCTTAGATATGAATTCCCAAGTAGCACTTCTGCCTGAACGACCCAGATACAATTAAATGGACAATTTATAGGCCTAACAAATATTGGAACCTTAGAACCTGTTCCATTTAGGGGAAAATATAAAATATAATAAAAAAGGAACCCAATTGGGTTCCTTTTGTTTTAAATTCTCATTTCTGCACTAAATACTTCAAAATTAATCTCTACGTTTACTTCCTTCAGTTCTTTGGGCTCCAAAATCATTTACATATACCTCTATAGATTTATATTGAAATGAACCCCCCCATTTTATTTTGGGAAATAAATAATTTATTCATATTATGTTGTTATAAAATCAGTTCCTTTACATATACATATCCACATTATGTACAAGTGTATTTCTTTGATAAATTTTAATTATGAGTTAAATATAATGTTCCTAAATTGATGAATTCTTCACTTTCTCCGCCAAGGAATACTCCTAATTCTAATGTTTGTGCTATAGAACTAGACACGGGAATATAGATATTAAAATTACAATAAAAGGGAGCATTAAAGGTTCCAGAGCAATAAAGTGTTGAACCATCATTAATAATTGACTTATCCTCTTTAGTAGACTTTCAGGAGAATATTCCTTCATCTCCTCCAGTATAACGTAACTCTAAATAATTAGGATCTACTACAGGTCAAATTCGAAAATGCATTGCTTCTCCAGGTAGATGACCTGCTTCGCCTATACGATATCTTACAACATTTTTAAATGGATATACATCTTCTCAACGATCTCTCTCAGCACTAAACAATTGAATTGAATAAGGAGATGTTTCTTTTCCTATATTTTGCGATATAAAAGGTTTTCCCATATATTAATATCTTTTAGGTATACCTCCAAGTTTATCCGCTCATCTCTCTGTGTAGAAAAAATAATATGATTTCTTAGAATTTGGAGTATGAATCATAGCCCAAATAATACTTGGAAGTCCAATAATTAGTAAATAAAGAGGACCTAAATATAAAGATTGTCTTGTATGCCCTCATTCATGATCTTTAATAAAGTTTCTATTATATTTCCAACTTGATTCTCCCATTAAGATGTATAATCCTAACGAAATACCTCCAGGAAAGTTTCCTGCATAAATTGGAATTTCTTTAAATGTCTCTTTACGTTCGACATTGTAACATTTGGTTAAGATGAGACCTAGGAGACACTGTGGGAACTCCCAGATCCATCTTAATAGTTTAATATATCATTTCATATGTTATGCTTTAAAAAAGTATAGTTTTTTCCCATGTGTATTTGGAGAAATATCAATGTGTAATCAAGAGATTTCACCTTTATTGTCTCATTTTTCTACTCGTATAGGATATCTAAGTTTATCTTGATTATTTTCGAGAATTTCTCTCATCTCTTTAGCAGTTAATTTAGTTGATATTAAATCAAACGCTTGACCTTTATAATGATAGCCTGTAGGAGTACCAACTCCACATCCAGGTTCTCTATAACCACTATAATTTCTAGATCCTCCTGCATATCAATTATTGCATATAAGAGGAACATTTAGAATTTCTCTAACATTCTCTAAAGCTTCAAGAGCTTTTGGATCTAGAAATTTTATAGCATCATCACCATATTGATTATATATTTTAGATGATACTAATTCTTTTACTTGAAAATATTTATTTGCTTGCATATTAATTAGTACATGGATTATATAAGCATGCTCATGCATGTCCTATAAAAATCTTATTTCTAATATAATTATCTTCAATTTTATCTAACATTGTATAAAGCTCTGAAATTTTATATAATCAATGCTCTCCTTTATTTGAAGATTTTATAATTAAAGGAGTAAAGTTAAGTTCTTTAGATATAGAGGCCACTATTTTGTTTGCATTCTCAGAATATTCATCAGCATCATATAAACCATAAAAATCTTCATTTATAATAATATCTTTTAGCTGAGGTTTAATTCCAAAAACTTTAAACCGCTCTCACTCTATCTGAGATAAAAATCCAGAGGACAATCTTTTTGAAACAGTATCAATATATACTCTAGCGTAGTATTCTTCTGCAACTTTGATTATATCTGGCATAGTTTCTTTTAATGATTCAAATGAACCAAAAAATAAATCTTTACAGATTCTTTTTTGAGTAGAATGACCATCTTTCAATCTTGAAAGAATTATTACTCTTACATAATAATCTTTTTCAAAGTGAAGAATAGGTTTTAATATTTCTAAATTATTTATCATTATTGAAGGTATGTGTTAATATTATATATGAGATAATCTCCTACCAGACTTTCGTCTATATAATTTAAATCTCCACTTACTACAGTTTGTCCAGTTATAATAGGTATTCCTATCTGTTCAACTGCACTAAGTATAGCATCTATTTCCCCTCCAAAATAGTATGAAGCAATATAGTAATTAACACCCATATACATGTTAGAAGCCATGCCTCCTTTATCTACACATCTTAAATCAAATTGAGATCTTGTCATACTAGAAACTAAATCTGCACGTTTAGCTCAATTAGTTTGTAGTTTATTTATATATGGATTGCTATTTGCATTAAATTCTAAAGTCATAGGATTGTTTACTACTAATATTCCTACACTTGAATTATATAAATCTGCTTTAAACATTCCTTGATAACTTCCAAACTGACTATTATCCATATAAAGATTAGTGTTTACTGCAATATATTCTCCTGATGTAGAAAACTCTGTGGGAGCTATATAATCGTATTTTGGATTAGGGTTACATATTTCAATAGTTGCAGAATTAAACGTCATACGTTCTAATGAAGATATTGGAAACGATAAGTATACAGGTATAGCAAAATTCTTATGATCGAAACCAATACCTGTATCTTCTATTGTTCTCACAGATACAGTATAGTTTACAGGTAGTGTAGTATTAACTCCCGAATAAGTAAATGTTAAATTTACAGTTATTTTAAAATATTGTTCTTGATCATCATAATCTAAAGGATAATCAAATGAAACCCCAAATAAGTAATTAGCCGTGCGTAAGGGTTCAATATTTGAATCTGTAATTTTTGGAACTGTATAATTTGGGCCATAAAAATATAAATAAGAATTATTTATTTTTTTACCCCCCCCCTGTTTTGAAAGATAAATTGTTTTATCATACCTTTATTTTTTACCCTTATTTCACTTAGCAGCATTCTGAGCAAAAATAGCACGTTTTCTGGTTACTGGATTTTTACTATGAGTTAATTCCTCAGTAGTTTTGCCAGTTTTCTTTTTAGTAGCATTAAATTTACCTCTATTTTCTGGTTTAATATGGATCTTACTTCCATTCTTCATCATTTCAAGATAACCTAACATAATATTATCAAGATTACCTTTTTCATCTGCAGGTTTACTATACGCCTGCGCAATTTTGTTTAAAATTTCATCGTTGTATTTCATAATTATAATATTAATAATTAAATATGCACATTATTTGTGCAAATATAGTTATTTATTTATTTAAATACAAACATTTTACTGATTTATTTGGATATACAAAAAAATTATTATATATTTGCATCATCCAAATAAAATTATACAATAATTTAAAGAATTAGATATGGCTAAGAAACAACACGATTTAAGCTCAGGACTCTCATGACTGGGGACTATCCTACAGTATATTAGAGATTATGGAGTATGTAGTATCTTTAAAGCCTTAATCATCATGTTTATGTTAAGTATTACTTTGAAAATATGTTATGATCCAACATTTTTATTTGATAAGTATTCAGAATATATGAGTCAGAAACATTCACAAGAATTGTTAAATAGGATTGATGATGATAAGAAAGTTAAAGATCTACTTCCAAGACTATTATATATGTCAGGTGCAGATAGAGTATGAGTAATACAATATCACAATGGTATTTCTGATTGATTATATGGTTCTATGCGATTTGAGTTATGTGGAGAAAACGCACGCTCAATCAAAGAACAATATGATAATTTTCATCTTAGTTGATTAAATCTTCCTGATTATTTAAAAACACATAATCAGTTTATCGGTAACTTAACTACTTTAGAACAAATAGATCATGTAATGTATGATCGATTTGGAAAAAATAATGTAGAATATTTAGCATGTACTCTACTAAAAGATGATACTGGAACTCCAACAGGAATTTTAGGATTCACTTGAGAAAAAGAAAACGAAGTAGGATATGAAGATAGTACTATTAAAGAGAATTTAATTAGATACGGAGCAATAATAGAACAATATATAAAACCAAATATAATAAACAATGCCAAAATTAAGTAATGTAAAGGAAAAATATGTTAATGGATATCAAGTAGACAAAGAAACAGAAGATGTTATTTATTCAGATGCAAAACATCTGTACTTAGATAAATATGATAATAAGCCTTATGTATCTGTAACAACATTGATACATAAATATGTTAATGAGTTTGATTCAGCATTCTGATCTGCATATAAAGCTTGCGAAGCTTTAGTAGAACCAGAAATTTTTAAAGTTGTTAAAACTACATTACTAAATACAAAACGTTGAAATCCAACTTTACTTGAAAAGTTAAATATCAACGAAGAAGAGTTTGAAAATAAACGGGCAGAAATACTTCAATCGTATGAAGTAGAAAGAAATAAATCTTGTGAAAGAGGTACAAAAATACATGCTCAATTTGAAAACATGTATTATCAATCTGAAGAACAAGATCTAAAAAAGTTTGGACTTGGAGGAAAGTTTACTTGCAAAAAAGGATACTATCAGTTAGATTTAGAAAAAGGAGTATATCCTGAATTTATGATTAGTTATAAATCAGATGATGGAATACTAAGAATTGCAGGACAGTTAGACTTACTCATTAAAGACGGTAATGATATTTATATATACGATTATAAAGGACTCCCTCTAGATACAAAAATTCCAACTAAAAACGGATGGACAACTATTAAGGATATAAAGGAGGGAGAAGAGATATTTGATAAAGAAGGAAATATAACTAAAGTGTTACATAAATCAGATATCCATTACAATCCATGTTTTAAAATAACTTTTGATAACGGAGAGTCGATTGTGGCAGACCATGAACATAGATGACTTATTTCTTTTAGGAATATAGATAAAACATTTAGGGAAGTAGTTATGACCACAGAAGATATTGCAAAGTGGTTAATTGATAAACCAAGAACCTCGTACAATATCCCAAAAATAATGAACGCAAATCCTCTAAATCTTCCAGAAATAGAACTTCCTATAGATCCTTATGTACTGGGATGTTGACTAGGAGATGGCTCTAAGTCATGTGGAATTATCACTAATATAAACTCTAAAGTATGGGAAGAAATAGAAAATAGAGGATATACTTTTGGAGGAGATCTTTCTGACGGAAAATCTGCGGAAATGTGAACTATATATAATATTAGAAAAAAACTTAACGATCTAGGAATACTAAATAATAAGTTTATACCTGATTTATATATGCGAGCCTCTTATCAACAAAGACTTGATTTGCTTAGAGGGTTAATGGATACTGATGGTTACTATCATGAATCTAGAAAAAGATTTGTAATGGGAACTACTCAGAAATGACAAGCTGAAGATTTATTAAGGTTAGTAAGTACATTAGGCATAAAAGCTACTGTTTTTGAAGTAGATAAAAAATGTAATGGAAAGATATTTAAAGGATGAGATGTATGTTTTTCAACTGATGGATTAAATCCCTTTTTAGTAAGAAATCAAGATATCGACTTCCCATCTAAAAATAAGAATACATTTAGAAATATTATATCTGTAGAAAGAGTTGATACAGTAGCAACGCAATGCTTAGAAGTTGACAGTCCATCACACACGTTTTTATTCGGTGATTCAATGATAGTTACACATAATACTAATAAGAAATTAGAAAAAGAATCATTTTATAATAAATTTACTAAAAGTAGAACTATGATGAAATTCCCAATGGATAATATTATGGATTGTAATTTTTATCATTATTCGTTGCAGTTATCATTATATGCTTACTTACTACAAAAAATTAATCCAAACTTTAATATTAAAAAATTAGTATTAATTCATATTGATCACAACAATCATATTTCAGAACATGAATGTGATTATTTAAAATCAGATGTAGAAACAATGTTGAAACATTATAAAAGAGATATAAAGATTAAATCTGAGTTGGATTTAGATAAACCTATAGTATTTTAATTATGGGATGGATAGATATTATTAGTGGACATGTCGATGAAGCTCTTGGAAAAAACGAAGACTTATCTGAAAAAAGATTAGCGGTTTGTAAAGAATGTCCATTATACAAAGAAACACCAATGGGTCCAATATGTAATCCTAGATTATATATTAATGAAAATAATAAAACAGACTATTCAGATAGACCAAAAATTGGATATAGAAAAGGATGCGGATGTGCTCTTAATCGAAAAACAAAACTGCCTGCAGCAAAATGTATAGTAATGAAATGGTAATATATTATATTTATAAAATACATTTTCTTTGCGGATTTCCGAGTGGCAGATATTATATAGGAAAACACAAGCATACTGGAGATTTAAGTAATGACAAGTACACTGGATCAGGTAATTTTTGTAAAGCATATTTTAAAAAATATGGTAAGAAAGAAGGAATAACTTATATTAAAGAAATTCTTGAAATTAATCCTTCAGAAGAAATTAACAATAAAAGAGAAGAATTGCTTGTTGGAAACAAATATAAAACAGATAAATTATGTATGAATTTAATTCCTGGAGGGTCTGGAATAACGTCAATAAATGAATATGCAAAATATGTTGTTCAATATGATTTATTAGGTAATTTTATTAAAGAATATAAAAGTCAAATCGAAGCTGCAGTAGAAATTGGGAATATAACTAGCTCTTCAATTTCAAAATGTTGTATTGCTAAGCAAGGATCTGCTGGAGGATTTGTTTGAAGATTTAAAGAGGACCCAGCACCGACAATTAATGAAATTAATGTTCATTCTATTCCAATCATTCAATATGATAAAACTGGAAATATAATTAATACATATTCTTCAATTATAGAAGCTTCTAATATTACTGGTATTTGTGAAGATTCAATATCTAAATGTTGTATACATAGACGTAAATCAGGAGGGGGATATATTTGAAGAAAAATAAACGATCCATTAATTAAATCCGACATTAAATCTGATAAATTTTGAGGTAAAAGAAAAATAAAACAATATACTATTGATGGAAAGTATATTAAAACTTTTAATTCTATAAAAGAAGCTAGTAAAAGTATAAACGCGCCATGACAATCAATACAAAGAGTATGTATAGGAAAAAGAAAAACTTCACATGGATATAAATGAGAATACGATTATGAAGAAAGTTAAGAATATAATTATTGGATGGTATAGAAAAATATTTAATAAAAAATCTGAATTAGCAGAAAAAAGACTGGCAATTTGTAGCACTTGCTCGTATAAAACAAAATTATGTGGACAAGATATTTGTGATCTTTGTGGATGCGTATTAGATGCAAAAGTAAGAGTTGAAGACGAACAATGCTATAACAATAAATGATAATAAGTTAAATTTAAAAATGTAAATGATTATGGGAAAAAATCTTTTAGGAAATGCACACATGCAAGAAATGGGAGTTCATCTTATGGGAGCAAATATTAAACATGAAACAAAGGAATTAACGCCTGAGGAAATTGCTGCTCATAATAAAAAAATGGAAGAAGAACAGCTTTTAACAGCAAATAGATTACTTGAATTAAACAAAGGCGCTAAAGACGCATCTAAAATGAAAGTAGCTGCAACTGGATATACTGTTATTATAAAACCATTTGAAAAAAATCCTTATAGAGAAATTAAAACAAGTGCTTCAGGTTTGATTCTTCCAGGAGATCTTTTTGCAGATACATATAAGTCTGATGATACTGGCGAGATGGAGAGAGCCGAACAATTCATTGCGTGTGGTACTGTTATTTCTGCAGGACCCGAATGTAAATACGTAAAACCTGGAGAGGATATATATTACAGAAATTCTGTAGTACCTGTTCCATTCAATAATATGGGTTATTACGCTATCAGTGAACAAAATATTATATGTCGAGTAATTGAAAAGGACAAAGAATAATATGATAAACGAAATTGAAAAAACGTTTTTTAACCCAGGAGATATAGTCACTTTAAAACATGGTGAACTTATATCTCCTGTTATGTATGTAGTAGAAAAAATTACACAATCATACAAACATGGTAATGAAATAACTAATATCTTTAAAGGTATTAAATGTAGATGGTTTGATAGGAATATGGTTTTACGTGAAGCAGTATTCTCAACAAAAGATTTAAAATTTTATAAGAACAAGTAACTATGAAAGCTTATTTAAGTAATGGTATAACAATAGAAGGTACTGTAGCTGAAATTAAAGAGTTTTTAGAAGGACAGAATTATACAATTACAACTACTCCAAATACTACTCCTATTTGGATTTATCCTTCGCAACCTTTAGACCCTAAATATAATAAATTTGAAATTACTTGCTCTACAACAGATATTAATAATAAAACAATATCATAATGGAACAAGAAGAATTAATGCAATTTGTTCAATGACTTCCATCTAAAGTAGAAGAATTCCAAAATAAAACTCCTGAAGAAATTGTAGGAAAGCTAAATGAATTAGCACAAACAGAAGATGGTATGAATACTATTTCTGGATTGATTAATCAATTTAAACAAGAGCAATCTGCAGGAATGTTTAAACAAGGAGGCAAACTTGCTTATCTTGTTAATAAATTTAAAGATGGAGGATCTGCAAAGAATGAGCGTAAAGAAAATAAGAAGGTTGTAAAAGAAGGTAAGAAATCTTCTAAATTCAATCGCACTGCATATAGAAATATGAAATCTGCTATTAAGGATCAAGATCTTGGATTAAGTAGAAGAGAAGTCAAAGCAGCTGCAATGAAAAATATTGTAGGAGATAATTCTAAACCTAAAGTAACAAAAACTGAAGGTTCAATTGTTTCTCAACCTTTATCTTTTGGAGTATCTATGAAAACTGGAATTACTCCTAAAGTAAATGTACAAACTAATGTTACTCCTGATTTATCTCAAGGTAATTTCAATCAAGCTTTTGCAGCAGCTAGAAGTGCAGGACTTACTAGCTTTACTTGAAATGGAAAATTATATGGAACTCAATTAGCTCCAACAAGACCTGCTCCTAAGAAACCAAAACTTCCACAATCTAATCTTGGATCAAGAAATATTTCTGGAGCAGAAGAAGCTGGAATGTCTGCAGCTAAAGGAATTAGACCAGCAAATATGAATGAAGAACTAGTTGCAACTAATCCTTTATATAGTGATTATATAGTAGCATCTAATTTAGGTAATCCTAATAGGTTTGATAGTAGATATGTAGGACCTAGAAGTATGTCGGTTAATTATGGAAATAATGCTACTTTAGGATCTATTCCTGTTGAACACCGCATCAATCCAAGAAACCTTGGTTCATTTTTCCAAGAAGGAGGTAAAACTTCTCAAAGAAAATCTGATAAAGCTCGTAAGGAATTTCATGGAGTAGATTTATTTGAATATGGTCCTAATAAATGAGTACATAATGGAGCACAAGTTGCTAGAAGTTTAAAACCTGGAGTTAATCAAACTGTATTACCTAACGGTGTTGGTTTAAGACAAATTACTAGAAATAATATTACAACATCAGAATTAGTATCTCCAAATAAACAGGATACTCTTTATATACACAATGGCATTGGAGGTAGAGTAGATAGTAATATTGATGATTCTGGAATTCTTGGATTTTTAGGATTGAGACGGTCGTCTCCTGTAAGTAATAGATATAAAGAACTCCAATCAAAGTTTGGAGCACAAAAATTTGCTGAAGGAAAAATAATTCCTAAAATAAAACGAGACACTGTTGTTAATAATGTAGGTAATCTAACAGATAGAGGTGTAATAGATAGAGAAATGATTATTGCAGGTACGATTCCAGGAACAAATAATCAATTAATCGACTCTATTCGTAGACATGTAATTGCTCCAACTTTTGAAAATCCGTACTTAGGTACTCAAACTATGCCTGGAGATACCTTATATTATCGTACTTCTGGAGTATATACTCCTTCAGGAAATGCGCTTCAGAGGGTTCAAGACAATAATTACAAACCTACAAAAGAGGAAAAAGAAAAATTAAATAAAAAGTAATGCTAGATTTATTCCTTTATGATAATGTAACATGTAATCTAAAGATTAACGAATACGAAATACTATTAATAAAGGAGTTTGCAGCGCTGTGAGATATAGAAAGAAATAAATGTAAAGAAGATCCAAAAGGAACAAAGAGGTTAAGAGCTTGAAGAGAATTTAAATATATATGGTTGTTTTGTGACTGAAAAAGTCCATATCAACAATACTTAGAGAGACAAAAGCATGATGCAGCTATGGAAGATTCTGGATTAACTCAAGAAGAATGAGACGATCCAGTCTTCCATGCAGCAGTTAGAAAATACATGGAAATCAAAGATTCTTCTAGAATACTTAGCCTTATAAAAACAGCGTATCGAACTCTTGAAAAAATGAGAGTATCTTTAGATAATATAGACCTTGAAGAGAGAGATAATAATAGTAAACCTATCTTTAAGGCAAAAGATGTATTAGCTGATATTGCTAGTATTGGAGTTATGGCAGATAAATTAAAAGAACTTGAGCTTAATTATAAAAAAGATCAAATGCAATCCAATGCTAAAAATAGAGGTGATGTAAAACCTGGATTTATGGATAGTTAAGTATGGTAAAGACAATTAAATCTTCAATGTCTCAAGCACGTAAAAAAATGCTTGAACAGATAAAAAATAAAGAAGAATCAGAAGTCAAAAGAAAGAAAACAGCTAAAGAGAAATATAAGGAACTTAGAGAATCAATAAAAGATCCTGAACCAACTCCTCAATCTTTTTCAGATAAATTCGAAGAAGAATTAAAAAAGCAATTACAAGAAATGCTTGGAGATCAGAAAGAAGATACTACAGAACAATTTGAGTATACTGCAACTGATTTTTATAAAAAGAGAGATGGTTTGTGAGATGTGGCGGTCACTGAAGATGTACTTTACTTTGATCCAGAGTTATCATATGAGTTAACTGGATATCGACCAATTAATGAAACTCAAGGTTTAGATTTTGATCCTACTCCTTTTAATGAACTAGCTCAAATTTATGATAGAACTGGTTCATATACGGAATATCCTGCAGATTCAAAGCCTTATAATGATTTCTGGAGAGAGCAATATAAACGTTGTACTGAAGGTTATACAGTTGGCAAATATAGAATTACAGGAGATCATTATTTCTTTTTAAATTTCTATAGAATGGAAGTTATTTCTGAAGGGGCTAGAGGTGGTGCAGGTCGTAACGAAAAGTTCCCAACATTCCTAGCTAAACAATATGAATTCTTTCATTATGTTGAAATGGCTGAAAGACTACATAAAGATGTAGCTATATTAAAAGCTCGTGGTATTGGATTATCTGAGATTGTTGCTTGTTTAGCAGTAAGGCCTTATATAACTAATAGAGGTTATCGTTCTTTATTAACTTGTGCTGCAGAAGGTAAACTTACTCCTTTAAAAACTAAATGTTGAAAACAGTTAAACTGATTAGACATGAATACTAATGGAGGTATGCGCCACCTACGACAAAAAGTTAATAATGCAGATACTAAGCGTGCATCTCAAGTTACTCCTGATGGAGTTGAATATGGTTGAATGTCAGAAATTGATTCAGTAATTGCTGATACATCTGATAAAATTCGTGGTGATCGTGTCGACAGATTAATCTATGAAGAAGCAGGATCTAATAAATATTTAACTAAAAGTTGGATTCAAGGTAATGCTCTTGTTGAGCTTGGTGGTTATCATTTTGGAACACGTATTGCTTTAGGTACAGGTGGTGATGATATGGCACTTGAAGGTTTATCAAACATTTTTGCAAAACCAGAAGGGTATAATGTACTTCCATATAAAAACTATGATACAGAAGATAGAAAACCACAATTAACAGCTTTCTTTATTCCAGCTCATAAGTTTAGTTTACGAGAAGAATTCTTAGATACAAGAGGCGTTACACAATCTGAAGAATTTAAAAAGTTTTATGAGGAAGAACGTAAAAAATTAAGTGGCAAAGACCTACTTGATTATTGTGCAGAGCACTGTTTTATTCCAAATGAAGCATTATATAAGCAGGGTGAAAATATCTTTGATTCAATTGCAATTGCAGATAGATTAACCCAAATTAGGATATTTAAAGCAGGATTAAAACCAGAGTATGTATCATTATTATGAGATCGTTCTGGAGATACTCCTGATTTAACAAAAGTAAAAGTTATAAATAATCCAAATAGTAAAATTGCTATATATGAAAGGCCACTTCGTGATGAAGATGGTCTTGTATTAAAAAATTTATATGTTGCGGGAATAGACTCTATTGACCAAGGTTCTGGAGATTCTTCTACCTCAACAGATGTATCTGATTTTTGCATAGTTATTAAGAAACGGATATATGGATTACAAGAAGCGAAATATGTTGCGATCTATAAAGATCGTCCTCGAGATATTCGAGAAGCATATGATGTAGCAATGAAATTATTAGTATGATATAATTGTAAAGCACTACTAGAACATACTAAGATTAGTATTGTTACATATTTTAAAGAAAAAAAGAAAGATAGTCTATTTATGAAACGTCCTGCTTCAACTCTTGGAGATATGAAAAGAGGCAACTCACAAATGATTGGTGTACCAGCTACAGAAGCTATTATTAAGCATGGTCTTGAATTAATTAATAACTTCGTTAATGATTATTGTTATTCAATTGATATTGATGAAATGCTTGAACAATTGCTAAAATATTCTTGAGAAAATAAACGAAAGTTCGATATTATTGCAGCTATGGAAATGGCGGAAATTGCAGATGAAGAATTAATGAATATACGACCTGCTGCTCAAGATAAATTAGCAAAAGAATGAGAAAATATTGGATGGTTCACTAATGAAAAAGGCTATAAAGAATATGGAGTAATACCGCAAAAGAATGGAACTCGTTGATAAAGTATATGAAATAATTGAAAAGGCTATGTGTGCATATTACACTGGAGACTTTACATTAACTATAGATGGTAATCAATGGAAATTAAGTTTAGATTTGAATCAATGAAAAGCTCCATTAGTTTTAGTCTATGAAGGTGATGAAGAAGGTTTTTTCGAATTTCTTGAAAAAGAACTTAGAAACAGACAACTAGATAGAACAAAATATTATTCTGGAGAAATGACTACTCCAGGTGAAGGAAATCAATATATAGTATTAGAATATGGTGATAGAGAATGAAGTAAAGAAGATTAATGATGCGATAGGTAATCTTGTATATGATAAAGTTGCTATAAGAAAAGCTTATGGATATTATCATTGTCGTAGAGATGCAGATCAATTCAAACACCTAGAAGAAAATTACGGAATTGGAACTCCTACATCAGTTAGTTTTACACCATTGATTAAGAAACATATTGATGTACTAGTTGGAGAATATCTAGGTTTAAATCAAGATTTAAAAGTATCTTGTAAGGATGAGAAGACTGTTTCAAATATAATGAGAGAAAAGCAACTTAAAATTAGTGCAGAAGTATTTAATTATTTGCAACAGTATTTAAAGAATAACATTATTGCAGCTATTATTGAAAACAAAGAAATTGTAAATGATCCTTTTATTGAAAAAGAGATCAACTCAATTCAACAAGATATTGATCAATCTTTCGTTTCAGAATATGAAATTGCTGCACAAAATATTCTTGATTATTTAAGACAATCAAGAAATATTGATTTAAAACGTAAAATGGCAGAATTACTTACAGATTTACTTGTTACAGGTACTTGTTACTATAGAGTAAAACCTACAGAAAGTAATTCAAATGTCAATATTGAAATTTTAAATCCTGTTAATACGTTTATAGAACGTAATCCAAATTCTCCTTATCTAGCAGATTCTAAGAGAGTTGTTATTAGAAAATGGATGTCAAGAGAGGATATCTTAAATACATTCAGATCAGAATTAACTACAGAAGCCGCTAAGAAAATTAGAGATATGCAACAAACTGCTGATTCAACATCTCCTACTTATTTGGTTAGATATGTTGGTAAACCTGCTGAACCTAATTTACGAGCGGATAATTTACATACAGGTATTCTTGCAGGACTTGAAGCACATCCAGGATGACCTGGAGATTATGATTCAATAGAACCTATAAAAAATCATCTTATTCCTGTATATGAAGTTGAATGAATTGAAGCAGATTATAAAACTGGAGAATTAACAAGACATGAAGGAGTAAAAATTGGTTCAGAAGTATACATTACTCGTGGAGAATCAAAGTATATTGTAAGAAGTGCAGATTGTCCTAGTAGATGTAGATTATCTGTTAACGGAATGTTTTTCTTAGATAAAAATGGAGATCCATATTCATTAATAGCTCATACTATGGACCTACAGGATTAAATTATATGAGTCCTGTATAAACCCCGTGAATTGCTGGAAAACCTTAAATTGAATAATAGTAAATTTAAGACAATCAGCAGCTAAGCTTAGATAGAAATATCTTTGAAAGTTCAACGACTATCCGAAAGGAGTACACTTAAGTAAGTGGAAGTGCGGGGACAAGTTTAATTTAAAATTAATTATAAGTAGTTATGAAATATAATGAAACAGAATTTATTTGAATTAATTTTAAATCAAATTTGTATGATATAGTCTAATCTGCATGGTGACATGCAGCAGTCAAAAAGACGGATATAGATTAACGACCTATATCGAATAAACAATGAAATATGATTTACTTATATATTTTAGAGATAATCTTATTGCTTCTTCAGGAGGAGTTGGAGATTGGATGGATGTTTCTTTTATTCCTTCGTTTTTAGGTGAAAAATTAGTTGATAGAGTTAAAGCTTGGCAAGCATATAAAAAGAATGGCTTAGCATTAATAAATAGTAAGGAAGAAGGTAATGAAGGTATGCCTAATACGATTTTTAATGGATTTGATGATACTGTTAAAGCTCAGGCTATTCAAGGCATTCAATTAGCTATTCAAGCTGTAGAACAACAAGCTTCTTCAATTACAGGAGTGTTACCTGAAAGATTAGCTCAATATGAACAGAGAGATGCAGTTTCTAATGTTCAACTTGGAGTTAAAATGTCAGGTTTATTAACTAAACAATATTTTGAGACCATGGATATCATTTATAAAGAAGCTAATTATGATATGCTTAATTTAGCTAAATTAGTATATCCAAATGGTATTACTGGTACTATTGTGTTAGGTAATAAATATTCAAGAATATTTACTGCACTTCCTGAACATTATACACTTACAGATTTTGATTTACATATTGAGGATAGTTCTAAGTCTTTTAAAGATATGGAAACTGTAAAGGCTCTTAATATTGAATTAATTAAAGCTGGAATGTCAGATCCCGATATGGCAGTAAGTATTGCAACTGCCAATAGTATGTCCGAACTTAAACGTTATGTAGCTAAAGCTACTGCTGTTAAGAAGGAAGAAAATAATAGTGTTTCTCAGTTGCAGCAACAACTTCAGCAATATGAACAAAATCTGCAACAGTTACAGAAACAAAATGAACAATTACAAAGGGAATTAGGTCAATCACAAAATCAACTTGAACAAAATAGTCAAGCTAGACTACAACTTGAAGCTGAAAAAGTAGCTATTGAAAGAGAAAAAGTTAAAAACGATAAGGATTATAACGATAAACTTATTGAAACAAAACAGCAACAAGTTCAAATTCAAGCTGCAGAAACAGTTGATACTAATCCTTATAATGATAAAATAAAACAAGTTGTATAATATGAATAAAAAAATAAATATTGATGTAATTGTTAGATCTGATTGTAAATTAATTGCTGTAGATAATAGTGATTATTTAGGTGTAGATTTAAGTCAGTATATAATGTTAGAATTTCTATCTTATAATACTGATGAAAATTTACTTCCAGAATCAGTAAAAATAAGAAAGGAATTACATAATCGGGGACACTATTTAAGTAGATTTGCATCTGAATTTACATTAAATGTTGATGGAACTTATTCTTATTATAAATTAGTAGTTCCACAATTAATGCATTTTCAAGACGATAAAGAGCCTGATAAATATATTAATTTAATAGATGAATTATTTTTTTTAAATGGGGATCTTTATAAATCTAATATTACAGACCAGGAAGGATATACATTAGACGAAGTAATTGAAAGTTCTGAAATTATTGGTTATAAAGAAGCATATGAATTTGTGCAAGAAAATAAGGCTTCACAAACTTTCTATTGTCCAATAAAAAATGTCTTTAGTGTTTGCAAATTACAAAGATGTTTAGTATATTTGCAACGTCAATTACTGTTGAATAACAGTAAAATATGTAGTTATGATAAATGTAAAACAGATGAAAATTTAAGGAATCGCAGAGATTTCTTATTAAGTGCTATGTATGTGTTTGATTATCTAAAAGATATGGGGAACTTTACAGAAGCACAAAGAATATTAGATAATTTATCTTCATGTAATTCTTTATGTGGAGAGGAATTAGGTAATATAAATAATAGTTGTGGTTGTGGAAATTCTATATAATGAATTATATAAAATATTTGTTCAAGAATTAATTAATATTAATATTGGGCATTTACCTGATAAAAAAGCATTATTTACAATGAACGAATTAATTAATGCAATTGATTATATTGAACACGGTAATCCAACTAATAATGAAATAATCAAAATAATTCAATATTATGAAGAGATCTAATGTTAATGTAATCATAGATAATGCAATAAATTCTCAAGACTATTATAGAATGTATAGTTCTAGAGATTTTTATAGAGGAACATCTTTTAAGATGGCAGGAGCCTGAACTCCAGACACTCATTATTTCAACGATGAACATATTATTGATTTTATATCTTGTGAAGGAGCTTTATTGTATTGTCTAAGAGGTCATTTATCATCAGAATGAAATAAGCCGAATCTAATTTATAAAGACGATATAATTGTTGGTGTAGAATCTAATCCGTATTGAGCTTTTATTATGGGAAATAGTGGTAAAAGTCAAAAAGGAGATAAAGGCGATATTGGTCCTATCGGACCAAGTGGAACTGATGGTATTACTCCACAATTAAAAATTGAAGACGGTCGTTGACTACTTTCAATGGATAAAGGTCAAACTTGACAAGATATAGGCCAAGCTACAGGTGATCCTGGGCAAAATGGAACTGATGGAAAGAATGGCTCTGATGGAATTGGAGTAATTCCTGGAGGAACTACTGGTCAAGCATTAGTTAAAAAATCTGATGCAGATTATGATACAGAATGAAAAACTATTTCTGGAGGTAGCGGAGAAATCCCTAATTTTGATGCAGAAGTAGCTAGTGTTTCTTCAACAACTGAAGCTAATGCTAATGTAGTTTTAGAAGGAGATATATTTAAATTTAGTTTTGGATTACCTAAAGGAGCTGATGGAAAAGACGGGCAAGATGGTAAGGATGGAACAAACGGACAAAATGGAACAGATGGTTCCAATGGCCAAGATGGATTAAGTATTAAGTTAATGTATGCAAAAAGTAGTAGTGTTAACACTCCTCCTGTTGTAAATAAAACTAACACAAATCCTGGATCTGCATGAAGTACAACAGTTCCAATCCACACATCTTCTGAAATTATATGGTCAATTACTGCATCTTTTAGAGATTCTACTCTTATTGGAGAATGGTCAGATCCTGTTCAAATGACAGGAGAAAAAGGACAGGATGCAATAATACCAAGTTGGAAAACTTATGTTTATAAATTAAGTGATAGTAAACCATCAAAACCCACAGGAAATAGTCCTAGTCCATCTGGATGGGAAGATTATCCCACAACTAGTGGAAGCTGGTGGCAATGTATTGGAACAGTTAATGGAGAAACAGGACTTGTAACTGAATGGTCAGAAGTGATACCAGTTAATGGTAGAGATGGCCAAGCTCAAGATGGTAAATTTACAGAATTTAGATTTGCTGTAAATACAAGTAATTCAAATCCTCCTACATTAAATGCAACAGTAAGAACTCCTTCAGGATGATCTGTAGTTCCTCCTGAAAAATCTAAAGATGGATATCTTTGGATGACTACAGCAACTATTAATCCTGATGATACTTTAAATACAAACTGAACTACTCCAGTTGTTATAAGTGGAGAAAATGGAACTAATGGTACAGATGGAATTCCTGGAACTCCAGGAGAAGATGGGAAAACTACATATTTCCATATTAAATATTCTGCTGTTGCAAATCCTACTTCTTCAAGTCAAATGACTGAAACTCCAAGTACATATATTGGAACTTATGTAGATTTTATTCAAGCAGATAGTACAGATCCCTCTGACTATACTTGAGCAAGATTTGAGGGAATCCAAGGAGAAAAGGGGGAACAAGGAATTCCAGGTACTAACGGAGAAGATGGAAAAACAAGTTATCTACATATTAAATACTCTAATGATGGAGGTGTAACCTTTACAGGTAACAATGGAGAAGATCCAGGTGCTTGAATTGGAATTTATGTAGATTATAATATAAATGATAGTGATGATCCTTCTGACTATAAATGAACCAAAATAAAAGGAGAACCTGGAATTACTGGTGATCCTGGTCCAGCAGGTAAAGATGGAGTTGATGGGTTACCTGGAATTGGTATTGAAGTTCGTTATTGCTTAGGAACTACAACTATTTATGGAGGAACAAGTACTCCTGGAACAACAAGACAGCCAACAGGTTGGGATTTAGCGGTTCCAACTCCAACTGAAGAGACTCCTTATATTTGGTTTATTCAAGCTAGAGTAAATTATACAAGTAACACTGATAAAGTTGGTACAATTGAAGGTAGTTGAAGTACTCCTACTAAATTAAGTGGAACTAATGGATTAAATGGAGAGAATGGTTCTAAAGGACAAATAATTTATCCTGAAGGTATTTATAATGTTAATACTGTATATCAAGGAACCGCAGATAAAACTCCTTATGTATATGATTCTAATGATGCTAACTATTATGTTTTAAACATAGTAGGAACTTGGCAAGGAACATTACACAGTAATGAATCTCCTAGTACTGATACTAGTAATAGTTGAGTTAAATTAGATGCATTTGAGGCGCTGTATACTAAAATTGGGATTATCGCTAACGGTCTTATTGGATCTGCTGTATTTAATGGAAACTATATGTTTAGCCAACAAGGTATTGATGCAAGTGGACAAATATCTACACAATATCAAAACTTTGATCCAGAAATTCCTACAGGAGGTGAGTTTACTCCAAATATACTATTTGATTTTAGAACTGGAGCTGGACATATGGCTGCTGGAAAGATTAAGTTTGGTAGTGATGGAAGTGTTGATTTAACTAACATTAAAATTAATAATGCTATTATTCAAAACATTAAACAATATAGTCTTACTCAGTCATCTGATCCACATATACTAGATTCATTATATTCTGAAATTATATATTCGCCAACGATACACGAAGATGTAACTCTTAAAGTAAATGCTTCTGAATATCAATTAAATATTGATGATTCGTATTCGGGAGTAATTCATAATAAGTCGGATAAACAATTATTTATATATCCATTTGATAATGGAAACGATGATGAATCTATTAAAATTTGTGGTTATTATAATGGTAGATTACTATTCAGTTATGATGAACCAATTCTTTTTAATGCTTCTCAAATTTTACTTCCAGCTGGAGGAGTATTAGAATTTAAATTTGTTCCATCTTCAATAGTTAATAATTACTATGTTGGAACAATTTGAGTAGAGAATACATCAGATTTTGAGTTAAAAACATGGAAACAAAATGGAACGCTACGTTCAGATCTTTATTATAAAAGTTATGACGATTATAATAGTGATTCATTTTTAGCATGTGGAGAAGTTTATTTTAATTCATCTGGGGTACCATCTTTATCTGGTTTTTCTAGATGTAGAACTGATTTAGTATTAACTGTAAGTCAATCTGGAAATTTTTCTGCAAATTTAGATTTAACAAGTATTTATAATAGTAGAACTTTATCAATAAGTGCAATAGCTTTTTCACAACCTATATGAGATGGAGCTATGCTAAAAATGTTCTATGGTTCAGCAAGAGGCAGGACTAATGGAGCTTTTTTAGATGTAAGAACTGCAGACGGCAAAGTACCAACAACAAGTATTAGTGTTCCATTTTTAATATTAGAGTCAAAATAATAAACTATGAAGAAAAATAATATATTACCTACTATAGATCTACAAAATTCAAGAGAGTATTCTGGAGCTTATAATTCAAGAGATTTCTATAAGGGAACCTCCTTTAAGATGGCAGGAGAATGAATAACAAACACTCACTATTTCAATGACGAATATATTGTAGATTTTGTATCATTTGAAGGAGCTTTATTGTCTTGCGTTAGAAGTCATACATCATCTTCGTTAAATATGCCTAAATTAGTTCGAGAAAACGATAAAATCATTGGTATTAAACCAAATCTTTTCTGAGCTTTTGTAATGGCAGGAGTTGAAGGGCCTGCTGGCAAAGTATGAGTACCTGAAATTAATAATGGAATACTTTCTTGGAAAGAAAGTAATACTTCTCCTTCATCAACTCCTATAGAAAATCTAAAAGGAGAACCAGGAGATACTCCAATTGTAGGTATCAAAAAAGATACATTAAATAATACTTATTATTGGACTGTATCTATTAATGGAGAATCTCCTAGATGAATACTTGATGAAAATGGACAAAAAATTTCTGCACAAGGTTTAAAAGGAGATCCTGGTAAAAATGGAACTGATGGAAAACCTGGTAAAAATGGAGCTGATGGTATAACTCCTGAATTCAAAATCGAAAATGATTATTGGTTTGTTTCCTATGACAACGGAACGAATTGGACGCAATTAGGCAAGGCTAAAGGTGATCGAGGAGCTACTGGAGAAAAAGGAAAAGATGCAATCCAACCAAAATTTAGAATTTCATTAGGAAACTGAGAAGTATCTTATGATAAAGGTATAAATTGGGAAAAAGTTGGTAGAGCTACAGGAAGTAAAGGAGATCCTGGAAAAGATGGCGTTGATGGACGTGCTGGTAAGGACGGTAAAGATGGGATAACTCCTGAATTTAAAATTGTTAATAATAACTGGTATATAACTTATGATGAAGGTATTTCTTGAAAGTTATTAGGTAGAGCAATTGGAGATCAAGGAGAACCTGGAAAAACTCCTGGACTTATCAGAGAATTTGGAGATCCTAATAATCTAACAGATGATAGAATTCTTTGAGGATATATAGGTGATCCTACTAGTGAGTGAACTACTTTATGTTATTTAGAAGATCTAAAAGGAGACAGTATTAAATCTGTTAATATTAGTGATGCTGAAGGACATTTAGAAATCACAATGGAATCTAGTAAAGTGATTACTTCTACAGGTTCCGTTCTTCCAAGGTTTGAACCAGGTACAATTGAAACAGTTGAGTGAGATCAAAGACCATCTTTAGTAATAGATAAAACTAATGCTCCTAGGGAATGGGCTTTAAATATTAAAGTTCCTAAAGGAAAACCTGCTACAGTAACAGTAATTTCTGAAGTTGAAAAATTAGCACCAGATGCACAACCTTATGTAACTGACTTAAATCCAGATATTAGTGATGCAAATCTTAAGTTTGGAATTCCTCAGGGAGAAAAAGGTGATCCTGGTGATGAAAATATAGCAATCGGATGTCAATCCGATTTCCCAAATAACGAACCAGAGCATGATAAGATTTGATACGATCCTTGTGATGAAGCTATGGATCAGTATTCAGTCCAAGACTTTTTATATCATTCTTATATTGCTGTTGGTGGTACTCTCAATCAAGAACAATTTGAAGCTGCTTGAAAATCATTTCCTAATACATCGGGATTTGAAATAAGATTCGCAAAAAGTTTTGAAGAGTTAGGAGATCCAACTGTTGATAAGTTAGGAAAATTATATATAATTCCTGCAACATCGACAGTACTTCACGACTTATTTGAAGAATATATTGTTGTTCATTCTCCAAGTACTACAGAAGATGTATATATGTGGGAAAAATGAGGAAGTGGACAAATAACAGTAGATTTAAAGAATTATTATACTAAGAGTGAAATAGATACTACAGTTACCAATCAGCTTAATAACAAAGTTGATAAGGTTGCAGGTTCAAGTTTAATTTCTGATACTGATTTAAATCAAATCAGAACTAATAAATCTGATATTGAATCTTTACAAACATCTGTTGGAGGTAAGCAAGACGAATTAACTCCTGGTAATGCAGTTTCAATTACAGAAGAAAATGTTATTGATGTTAAGTTAGATCCAGCTTCAAATGAAGCACTATCAAAATCAGCCGAAGGTCTTAAGTTAGATCTTAGTGGAGTAAAAGGCTCAACTGTAAAAGTTGGAGTTGCCATTACTGGCGGTGCTGAAATTGGTGCAGATCAAACAGTTGCTGAAGGTATGAAAGCTCTTAGTGATAGTATTAAAACTGCTGTTGCAGGTGGCATTACATCTATTACTAGTCCAGATAATACTATTAAGGTAACTAGTGAAGGTACTTCTAGAGGTTTAGCTGTAGATATGTCTAAATTAGTATCAACAAGTTCATCTATCCAAATTGGAACAGACGGTAAGCTTGATATATTTTGATTAGAAATTGAATAAATAATAATTTCCCCCTCCTCACATTTAGTGAAGGGGGGAGGATTAAAATTTAAAAAAATAAACATGACAACAATTAAATTTTTTAAAAAAGCGACAGAGCCTACTACAATCGAAACTGGAAATCTTTGGTTTGATATAACAACCCAATCTATTAAAGTTAAAACAGATACAGGATATGATGTATTTGGTATTGGGCTTAAAGATGCACAATTATTAAGTAATAAATTAACAATTACCAGATCAGATAATACTACTGTTGAAGTAGATTTTAATGATATAGCGTCAGCAAGTTCTGTAGCTGCAGCGTTAAATAAAAAAGTAGATAAAACAATTACGATAACAGGAACAGGCGGGTTATCTGGAGGTGGAAATCTGGCAGAAAGTCGTACTATCTCTCATGCTGTTCCAGCAGGAGCTGCTGCGAAAACATCAGGGTTGTATAAAATTGCAACTGATAAGTTTGGACATGTCACAAGTACAGCAGCAGTAACTAAAACAGATATAACAGCTCTTGGTATTCCTGCTACAGATACTAATACAACGTATACATTTCAGGAAGCATCAAATGGATTTAAAGTAACTCCAAGTAATGGCGAAACTCAAACAGTAATTGTCTCTCCAAGTATTAAAAATAACGTTACTAAAACAGATGCCACAACAACTGCTGGATATATTCCTAAGTTTAATAATACGACAGGAGTTATTGAAAATGGTTACTCTGTACAAACAACTTTAGCTAGTAGTTCAACTGCAATCCCAACTGCTGCTGCTGTCGTTGCAGCTATTGATAATAAGATCGCTGTAGCTGATGCAATGATTTATAAAGGAACATTAGGCACAGACGGTACTGTTACTAAAGTTCCAGCTAACGGATATAAAGTAGGTTGGACCTATAAAGTAATTACTGCTGGAACTTATGCGGGAATCAAGTGTGAGGTTGGAGATATGCTAATTGCTATTAATAACGGTCCTGTTAGTGGTACTACAGTAGTTAATGCAGATTGAACAGTTGTTCAGGCTAATATTGATGGCGCAGTAACTGGCCCAGCTTCTGCGACAGCAGGTCATATTGCAGTATTTGATGGAGCTACAGGTAAAGTTATTAAAGATGGTACATATACTATCGCCACTAGCGTACCTTCAAACGCTGTCTTTACTGACACAAAAGTAACTTCTGTAGATAATCACTATAAACCTGCTAATGGAACAACTCTTATAGGAACCGCTGGTTCTCCTGTTACTGCTGGTGGTAAAGTTGTTACAGGTATTACAGCTGATAGTTCTGGCCATATTACAGATATAATTACTGGTACTATACCAGCTGCACCAACCTTATCTGGTTTAGGTGGAGTTGGAACTATAAATGCATCTGGCACTGCTCCTTTAACACTATCCGCATCTAAAAGTAGTACAACTGTAACAATTTCTGGATCAGTAGCAGAAATGACAGCCGCAACATCAAATACAGCAGGTGCAGCAGGTATTGTTCCTGCTCCTGATGCAGGAGAACAAGCTGCGTTTTTAAGAGGTGATGGAACTTGGGCATTCCCAACTGATACAAATACTACTTATGTATTTGCAAATGGCACAGATGGATCATTTACTGTTACACCACGTAATGGTGAACCTCAAAAAGTATTAATTGGTAAACCTGCGACTGCAGGAACTGCGGATAATGCTACTCAAGTAAAGAATTCCTTAATTGTTACATTAAATAGTGGAAGTAACGAGGGAACTACAAAGTTTACATTCAACGGTAGCGCTCAAAAAACTGTTAATATCACTCCAGGTAGCATTGGAGCCGCTACATCTGCCCAAGGTACTAAAGCTGATAATGCAGTACCAGAAGTTACGTTTACTTCAAGTTCTTTAAACGTTTCTGCAGTAAAGGATAACAAATCAAAAAAAGTTGCTCTAACTGCTGAGATGGAATGAGTTGAATTTAAATAAATTAAGATAATAAGGGGATAGGGATTTCCCTATTCCCTTTATTTTTAACCTATAATATTATAGGTGCTATAAAAATATAGACGCTATGGCATATAAATCAAAATTTTTACATTTTAAAACTAAAGCTTCCTATAATGCAGAAAGAGCAAAAACTACTGCAGGAACAGAGGAACGTAAAGTATTTGATGCATATATATCATTTATTGATGAAGGTCCAATGATCTGTACTTGGGGTAAAGAATATAAATGTGATATCAGTGCTTCAGAAGTTGAAGCTTTAGTTAATGCAGGAAAAATTAGTCCTGCGACAGTAGCACCACTTATTGCAGGTACTGCAGCAGTTGGAACATCTACAAAATATGCACGTGAAGATCATAGGCATCCTGCGCAAACTACAGTAAGTGGTAATGCAGGAACAGCTACTAAATTAGCAACTCCAAGAGTAATTGCAATAGCTGGAGCAGTATCAGGAAGTGCAACATTTGATGGATCTAGTAATGTATCTATTAATAGTACACTGAATGGTTTTGATGCATCTAAGATTACTTCTGGAACTATTAGTGAAGCTCGACTTCCAAATATTCCAATAGAAAAATTACCAGCAGGTGCTTTAGAAAGAATGTTTGTAGTAGAATCACAAACAGCAGCAATAGATGCAGTAAAAGCTGGTACAATTCAAGAAGGAGATGTAGTACAAATAGGTAATAGAGGATTAATGTATTTTTGTATAGATGATGCCGCTACTACATTTGGGAATGCATTTAAAGAGTTTACTGCAGGAAGTGCAACAAGTGTACCTTGGTCTGGAGTAACTGGAAAGCCTACATTTGCAACAGTAGCAACTTCAGGAAGTTATAATGATCTCAGTAATAAACCAACGATACCATCACTATCAGGATATGCAACGCAAAGTTGAGTTACCAGTCAAGGATATTTAACTTCAATTCCTGTTGCTACATCAAGTGCATATGGAGGAATTCAAATTGGTTATACAACAAGTGGTAAAAACTATGCTGTACAATTAAGTAATGGTAAAGCATATGTTAATGTTCCCTGGACAGATACAAATACTACATATACTTCTGGCACTAATATAAGTATTAGCGGTACTACAATTAATTGTACATATTCATATAGTTTACCTACAGCTACAAGTTCAGTACTAGGTGGAGTTAAAGTTGGAAGTAATATTACATTATCTTCTGGGACTATTTCATTAAGTAAAAGTAATGTAACTTCTGCTTTAGGCTTTACTCCAGCAAATGTTAATGAAATTCCTATAGCACTTCCAAACCCATATGCATTAACAATTAATGGAACTTCATACACAGGTTCATCTGCGGTATCTATAAATACTGCAAGAATACTATCAACGTCTACTTTAAGTAGTTCAACAGTTTCTGCAGGATATAGTTATAATAATACTTTATCAAGAACTATTTCTTCTCTGAGTGGGTTTAGTTCAAGTAATCCTGATTCAGTTATTATAAGCACTGCTAGACTTACATTTACTGCTTCTAATGCAATTAAGATGGATGGTCTTGCAGATTTATCTGGAACTTATTATATCTATTGTTTAAGTTATATGGCAAACGGTAAGGTTGCTGTTAACGGTGCAACATATGCATAATCTTAAAAATATATAAATTATGAGTGTAAAAATTTATGATAAAAAGCAAAAGAAATGGATTATTTTTCCTGGAACAATTGGTGCTCCTGGTAAAGATGCTTATCTTATTGCACAAGAAAATGGGTATACAGGCACTAAAGAAGAATATGCTAAAGTATTAACTGATACACCAAAAATTATTAATTCAATAGAAGAAGAGCCGACAGAAGGAAGTAAAAATTTAATTACTTCTGGAGGAGTGTGACAAGCTATTGATAATGTACATACAACTATTAATAATCAGATAAAAAGTTCAATTGTAGATAATTTAGAGTCTCTTGCTGCTGATAAATCATTATCTGCAAACCAAGGAAGAATCTTAAAAGAAATGATTGCTAATTTAGCTAATCTTCAAATTGAGATTGTTGATCAACTTCCAAGTATTGGAGAGACAAATATTATTTATCTTGTTAAGAAATCTGGTTCTGCTCCAGATATACATGATGAATATGTATTTGTTGATGGAAAATGAGAGAAGATTGGTGATACAGAAATTGATCTTTCTAATTATTATACAAGAGCTGAAGTTGATGCTAAAATTCCTGTTATACCAAATATTGAAACTTCTATATCTGGTGCAGGTAATGTTATTACATTAATTGAAGTTGATGCTAATAATAAACATAAAGTTAATGCTACAAAGGGCATTAGTGTTTATACTCAACAGGAAGTTGACGATAAGTTAACAGGTTTTGGAGCAGGAGATGTAATTGCAGCAGAGGCATTTACTACTGCAGATAGAGTAATAACTTCTAATGGTCCAGGAAAAACTGTTAAAGATTCAGGTATTTTAATTAATAATTTAGCATTAAAGTCATATGTTGATGAGAAAGAAATAGCATGAGATAAAGTTACAGGAAAACCAGAAACTTATGTTCCTGCAGCACACACTCATCCTCTAGCTCAAATTACAGATGCGGGAGCTCTTGCTTATAAAGACAAAATTGATGAATCAGATCTTAATTTTGATATACCTGAAGGAATTGTAGTTGATTCTTCTTTAAGTACAACTTCTGTTAATCCAGTTCAAAATAAAGTAGTTACCGAAGCATTAAATAATCGTTATACAAAGTCTGAAACTTATTCTCAATCCGAGATTGATGAAAAAATTGGTTCAGCAGGTAGTGGAGATGTTATGGCTAGTGGAAATCTTGCTGTAGATTATATTATAGTTGGAGCAGGAACCAAATCCATTAAAAATTCTGGACAGACCCTTTCTAATTTAGCATTAAAGAGTGAAATACCATCTTTAAGTGGATATGCAACACAAAGTTGAGTTACAAATCAAGGATATTCTACAGAAAATACTTGAAGGCCAGTTAAAGTTGGAAGCACAACTTTAAATGATAGTTCTACAACTCTAACTATTGCAAATGGCACTGGTATAGGGTTGACATTTTCTAATGGAACTTTAACTATTACTAACAGTGCTCCTGGTTCTGCTTATACTTTACCTGTAGCTAAAAATAATGTTTTAGGAGGAATTAAGACAGGATATACAGAGTCTGGAGGTGCTGAAATGGCCATATATGTCTTAGAGGATGGTACTGCTTATACTCTCTTAAAAGATACTACAGTTAAAACTGCTTTAGGCTTTACTCCAGCAAATGTTAATGAAATTCCTATCACACTTCCAAACCCATATGCATTAAATGTTACTGCAGGAGGTTCAACTACAAGTTATACAGGATCTTCAGCATCTACTATTGATTTAGATAATATTTATGCAAAAAAACTACCTTCTGTAGACACTCCAGGTAAACCAGGATTGTATTTTGCTAGCAGTGGCTCTGTGAATGTAACTGAAGTATATGTTACAGAAAATAATCCTGATGCTATTATCTTAGTAGCGAATACTGTTGATGTAACTTTTGGAGAAAACTATCACAAAATGGATGGAATTGATAGTTTATCTGGCGGAAACTACAAATGCTACTGTATAACTTATGTTAGAGGCGTTGTTTTAGTTAATGGGGCAATTTATGGTTAATTATGTTAAAGATTATTAGAGAAATTTTATTAAAAATTGTTAACGATATCGATACTGGTAATTCTAATCTTAGTCCAGAAGAGTGCGAAGAAGTAATTGAATATCTTTCTGGAATAACTAATAAGAATGAAAAACTTAGCAAGTATCAAGCATGTAAATACTTAAAAGTTAGTAGAGCGACTTTTGACAATTATGTTAAGGCAAAGAAGATTCCTAATGGTTGTAAACAAATAGGTTTTAAAGAATTATTCTGATATAAGAAAGATTTAGATAAATTTATAGAAAATAATTAGTAATGAGTTACTAATTATGGATCTTTGTAATCCCCTTGAGTTGAGAGACTTAAGGGGATTTTTATTTTAATAGTAACGTTATGTTTTAGTCTTTTGCTATTGTAAATTTGTACTGTTGATCAACAAAACAAAAACAAAATGTTTAACAATTTAAGTATTTTTAATATGGCAGAAGAAAAAACTTATGTGTTCGGTGAAGGCGCAGGTAACAATGGTATTTTATCTCTTTTAGGTCCTATGCTTTCACAAAGAGGTGTAGATCCAAACGTTCTATTAGCAATGCAAGGCCGTAACAATGATGGTTTTGGAGAAGGTGGATGGTTCATCTGGGTAATTTTCTTGTTCTTCCTTATGGGCTGAGGAGGTAACGGATTTGGTAATAATGGCGCTGGAGGATTAGGTAACCAGCTTAATAATGATTATGGTAGAGAGATGCTATTACAAGCTATTAATGGAAACGGAAATGCAATTAGTCAGTTAGCTACTACTTTAAATTGCGATATCAATGCTGTACAATCAGCAATTAATTCAGTTCAAAGTCAAATCCAGTCTGTAGGTAATCAGGTTGGAATGAGTGGACAGCAAGTTATTAATGCTATCCAAGCAGGTAACTGTCAGATCGCTTCACAAATCGCTTCATGCTGCTGCGATGTTCGTACAGCCATTGAGCGTCAGGGATATGAAGGTCAGTTAGCTACTCTGAACCAAACTAATACTCTTGGAAGTAAGATAGATCAGCAAACTACTCTTATTAGTGATAAATTTTGTCAGCTTGAAATGAGAGAATTGCGAACAAAATCGACGCTCTGCGTGAGGATAAGTCTGCTCTTATCAATCAGCTTTCTCAAGAGCATCAAACGAATGCTATCCAAGCTTTCCAAGCTCAAACGATTGCTCCAGTGAACGCGGCTCTTCAAGACTTAAGTGCAAGACTAGGTGCAATAGAGTGTAAACAGCCTGCTACAGTAACTATTCCTTACATCCCAGCAATGGGTAATTTAGTTCCTGTAAGCTATAGTCAGCCTGTTAACTTTAGTGTTAATCCTTATACTACTTCATGTGGTTGCTAATAAATATATAGATTATGATTAATATTATTGATCCTTATTGGTGGAATTTAGGTCCCGTACCTGTTCAAAATGAAGGACTTCCAAGAATTGATATTGGAGGTATTTATAAGTTATCCACTAATGCAGTAGCTCTTACAGAGAGCTCTGTTGATTATGGTATTAATCCTTGTTTATATAGTAAATTACCATGTGAGAGTATAGTACTGTTGACAATACACGCTGACGCACCTACTGGTGGCGAAGATTTACCTGTATTAGTAGGAGTTCCTAGTGGAGCTTCAACAATATCGAGTGGAGACACTACAGGAAAAACTAAAATCAGTGTTGTAGATAGTCAAGGTTCTAACGTTACTGGTTCAAATGTACAAGGAAATACCCAACGTCTAGCGTATATCAATAAGAGTACGGGCGTAATAAGATTTTTAGAGTTTACTAACCCAGCAGCATCAGCTGCTTAGCAAATAATTTGTAATATATGTTTTCAAACTTAAGGCCAAATAGTCAGATATATATTTTATATAAAGACGCATCTCCACGTTTAGATGTTGGTTCTGTTGTAAGTGTTTCAATGCCTGTCCCTAAATATCCAATTCAACCAATGTTTGGACAGCCACAAGAGATGGTTGTTGATATTACCGTTAAGGTTAATAACCAAGACGTTACATATCAAAAAATTCCAGCTAATTTAGATATTGCAGATTTTAATAACAGTAATATAGTATTATCTGATAGTAGAGAAGCGATGAATGCAGAGATTGGCAGCCTAAAACAAAAAAGTGCAGCCATTATAAGTAGTGTAGATTTCCACAAAGAAATGATAACCTGCTTTGATCGCATTTTAACAGAATTAAATCCAGAACTTGCAGAAAAACAACAGCAACAATCTGAAATAAATTCTTTAAAAAATCAAGTAGGAGAAATGTCTAAAAGTATTACTGAATTAATGGAATTAAATAGAGAATTAATGTTACAATTAAAAAAGGAGTAATATATGAGAGTGTGGGAAATTAGAGAAGGCCGCGACAGAGAAATGGACTACAGAATGGGTATGCGTGATAAGTCAGAAAAAATGGAAAAAGCTGAAAGAGAAGCATACGAATGTGGCTATGAAGACGGATACGAAAAAGCTATGGAAGAAATGATGGGAGAACGATCAGGTTATAGATCATCTTATCGTTCTGGATATCGTGGAGGTCGGTAGTTATGAAAAGAGATAGACTAGATATTAGAGACAAAATGCCTTCAGGAATGGAAGAATATCTGGCACAAAACGGATGGCATTTTAATAAAAAGCTATGTGATTGAGCTGTATCTAAAATGCGCAAAAGAGGAGCTAATGGAAAGCCTGAAGAGGTAACATTAACTCCTAAAAGCGAATTAGAGCAATTATTTAGAAACTATGGAATAAAAGTAGATAATTGTGTAGGATACGATGTAATGTATGTATACCATATGGCCAAATCAGATTTTTTTGAATCATCTATTATTAGCGAACAGTATTTATTACAGTTTGTTAAAGATTACTTAGATGATATAGATGGATATGATGGAAAGGCTCTAACAAGATTTTATGCAGACTGCATAGGCTCAGGAACTCCAATAATGTGAGAAGATATGATCTAATATGGTAGTACAGAACATTTATTTGGAGGATTGAGATTGGCACGTAACTGTATATTATGCAGTAGATACTTATTATACAGATGAAATTCTAGAAGAATTAGAACTAATAGGATGTAGTTGATCTGAACTTGTAAAAGCAGAAAATTTATTAAGAAGTAACCAATATAATATAGGAATTACCTATTCAAACTTCAAACATAAATGTTCCATTGTAGTTATTGGATTGACAACATCTGCTGAAGAATTTCAAAATACATTTGATCATGAAAAAGGTCATTTAGCAATGCATATTAGTTCAGCATTGAAAATTAAACCATATGGAGAAGAATATCAATACTTAACAGGTGAAATTGGTCAAAGTATGTTTAAAATAGCTAAAAGATTTTTATGTGATGATTGTCGTCAAAAGCTAGTCATAGAAATAAAAGAAATAGATAAAAAAGATTAATTTTTACAAGATATGCCGCAGAAATGCGGCATTTTTTGTTTATATACAATAAATTAGATAAAAATTTGTTTATTTATTAAATAATCTATAACTTTGCAAATACAAATTAAAAATATGAACTAATATAAATAAAACTAAAATGAAAAAAATTGATTTAAATGTAGCTACTCGATTAATGTTACTGATGAATCTTCCTGAGCAAGGTTCTGTAACTGAAATGATTTCAAAAAGAAATGTTCGGAAAAAGATTGACTTTTCAAGTGAGGAAGTCGAAGCATTGAAGATTGAGAATAAAGATGGTAGAATTGTGTGGTCTCCTGAAAAGGAACTATTAACAGTTGAATTTACAGACAGTGAAATTGGATTCTTAAAGTCAATTATTGAAAAGCTTGATAAAGCTGGATCTATTACTGATAATATCTTAGACTTTGTAGAAGCTATTCAAAGTGAGAATTAATATAAAATTTATTCTATTTTATTTGGAAATTAGAAATTTATATATTATATTTGCTGCGAATATTAAAACACATTAATAATCAATTAATAAGGAAAAATAAGAATTATGATTATCGACGGACAAAACCACATGGATTTTCTATTAGAAGATCCAGAACCAACAGACAAAACTCCTATTACAGATCAAAATACTAATAGTGAGCCAGAACCTGAACCTAGTCCTACTAACCAAGAACCTCCTGAAAACCCTGACCTAAATACTGGCGAGGGTTTAGACGTGTTTAGTGAGTTCTTGAAAAGTAGAGGACTAAGAGATGGAAAAACTTTACTTTATCAAGATGAAGAAGGTAATGAACAAGAAGTAGACTTTAGTTCGTTGGATAGAGATGAACAATTAAATATTCTAAATGAATTAGCTAAGCCTGATTTATCTGATGATGAAGTTAAAACAATTGAATATTTAAGAAATAATAACGCAACTATTCAGGACGTTATTGAATATTATTCTCAGAAAGCAGTGCAAGATTATATTAATCAAAATGGTCCTGTTAATAAAGCTTATTCTGTAGATGACTACTCTGATGAAGAATTGTATATTGCCGATCTTAAATCTAAGTTTGAAGGTATGACTGAAGAGGAAATTCAAGTAGATTTAGACTTAGCAAAGAGTAATGAAGACTTATTTAAGAAAAAGGTAGAAACGATTCGAAACCAATATAAAGCACAAGAAGATAAAGCAGTAGAAGATGCACAAAGAGCTCAAGAGGAACAGTATAACGCATTTAAATCAACACTTGAGGAACAGTTAGTAAATTTCAATGAAATCTCTCTTGACTATCAAGATGAAAAATCTGATAGTTTACAAATTGAAGATCACGATAAACAAGAGATCTTTAGTTATATTCTAGATCAAGATGAAAATGGAGCTAGCCAGTTCTTTAAAGATTTAAATGATCCACAAGTTCTTGTAGAGCTCGCTTGGTATCGTCTCTTTGGTAAAGATGCTATTTCAGGTATTTCTCAGTATTATAAGAGTTTAATTAAGGAAACTAGGAAGCCCACAGCTCCTAAGAATGAGCCTCCTAAACCTTCAACTGTAATACCTACTAATGAAGAGAAAAATAAATCAAATCCAGATAAATCAATCGCGTCATTATGAGATGACGAATTATAAATAAACAATTAAATTAAACAATATGAGAATTTCTAGTTTTAGTACAGTACGTCCTCAGATGAGTTCAACTCGTACATATGAGGATTTTTACAAATTTTTAGGTGAAAAACCTGCACGTCTTGGTATTGTATCATCACTTTATGAGCAGTATACCGCATCGTACCTTACTGAATCTCTGATGAATATATATACAATGGAAAAAGACAAGAAAAATAGTTTCCAAAGTATTAATTCATTTATGGTAGAGTGGGACATTAATGTAGGATTTATTAAGAGAATTCCTTTCCTACAGGTTCCTGATGGCGATGGTGCTCAGGGTACTGATATCATCTTCCACTTCCCTGAAAATTATTATCAGAGAAATGACGTAATGATCATCGAAGGATCACGTCAGCAAGTTATCTTCCTATCACGTCCTGTTCGTAGATCAGATAGAGACTGGGAGATTGTAGGTAAACTACAAGATTCAGATTACAATGCTACTCTTGATGTTGAATTCTGCCAGCCAGGTATGAAGACTCGTTTCTTAACGAACTATCAGCCTGAAATGCATGAGGAAGGATACGTTAAGTATCAGTCAAATGTTGAAAAGCATCGTACATTTATTGCAACACACCGTGCAGATGTAGACTACACTGCTAAGTATCGTGCAATGGAGGACGTTTTCATTCAGATTGGTAAAGGAACAGAAAGTGATCCTGTTTACAAAATGAATGCTGCAGAAAAAGATTGTCTTGATAGCTTCATGGCTGCTCGTGCAAATGCACTGCTTTGGGGTAAGACTAACGTAGATAAGAATGGTAAACCTAAGATTTTTGATCCTGAAACAGGTGAGCCTATTATCTCTGGTGATGGTATTATTCCTCAGATTGAGCGTTTCGCAGGTAAATATGTGTATTCAAAGATGACTAATAAAGTTATGAATACCGCTATCCTTGCCATGATCGCTAAATCAAATAATCCTACTGGCAATAAATATATCTTTATTTGCAATACTCCTATGTGAGCTGAAATTCAGGATAGTCTGTCAGGATATCTTCGTGATTGGAAGACTGTTGGTACATTCATGTTCTCTAAGGGTGCTAATGATTATATCAAAGTTGGTGCAACCTATAACTCATACGAGTATGCAGGTAATACTGTAACTTTCAAAGTTGACCGTGCTCTTGATATCGAATTCCCTGAGAAGAAATATGGTATCTTCCTTGATCTGACTGCTGATGCTGCTAGTGGAAAACCCGCTATTGCAATGTTCACATTCAAGAACAATGAGTTCTGCCATAACTGGTTAGAGGGTGTTGGTCGTAGAAGTGGACGTGAAAGTGGTCCTGTTGCAAGCCCAGTAGCTGCAACTAAACTTATTGACTGGGGTTATGCTGGTGTTGGTGTATTCAACCCATATCGTAGCTTTATCTTAGTTAGTGAAAAGTAATATAAAAAAGATAGAATAGAATATTAGTAGGCTTCTCCTTCGGGAGAAGTCTACAAAATATTTAAAACTTAGATATCATTATTTGGTATAGATAAATTTAATAAGAATAAATATGAATAATATAGTAACTTTAAGAAATGTATATGGTAAGGAAAAAGCACATTGCTTTATTAATCCTTTAAAACAAGCAAATGGTTCAAACTATCCTTTTGTAAAAAGAGTTCGTCAGGTAGACGCTAGTGGAGATACAGAAATGATCTTAAGTGAAGCAGAAATTAATAGTCCTGATAGTAATTACTTTATTAAGGAAGATGAACGAATAGAGATTTATGATGGTAAAACGTTTGATTTAGATAATCCTCTAGAAAGAAATATTTGGACTTGCATTAAAGATTCATTCTTAATTGCACCTGAAAGAGATTCTAAAGATTCAAAAGGTAATCTTTTAATTGACGGAGGTCCAAAACGTTATGGTCAAGCTGAATTCTATGTAGAAAGACCTGGAGTTGAATCTGAAAAACGTATTGAACGTATGAAGCTTGTAACAAAAGCGTTCACTTATATTGAACAAGATTCTGCTAAAGGAAGACTTACCAAAACAAGGTTACTTGGCAAATCAATGAGAAATGCTCCTGACTCAGATGTTCAGGACTATTTATATCAAAGAGCGGAAAAAGATCCAATGGTTGTTATTGACCTTTATACAGGATCAGATACAGCACTTAAACTGCTGCTTATTGACGCAAAAGAACAACGTGTTATCAACCTTCAAAGTGGAGTTTGGATGTATGGGGATGTTCGTCTAGGTACAACTGACGAATCTATCTTACTCTTCTTGAAGATTCCTGCAAATAAAACTATCTACGAGGGTATTACATTAGAGACATACCCTGATCTTCAGAAACTAAGTTTAAAAGAAACAGTAGAGGAAAAGGCTGAAGATAAAGCTGAGGAAAAAGTTGAAAAGACGGAAAAGAAGAAAAGCAATAAATAACAATATATAATGACTATTAGACAAGTGATATAAGTATACTACATATTAAATTAAGTATTATAAATGAATTTATTGTCTATAAGTTCTTAAAACTTACTAATAAAAATAATTATACCTTAAATAGGAAAATATTATAATAGTATATTAATGATTTGGATTGTATATAGAACTACATGTAAAATTAACGGAAAATTTTATATTGGAGTACATAAAACAGAAACAGATGAAATTTTTGATGGATATTATGGTAATGGAATTCAGATTCCGAAACATACCTACAGTATTACTCACCCAAAATACCCATTCCATTTTGCATTCAAAAAATATGGACAGGATCAGTTTTATAGAGAAACCTTAGCAAAATTTGATAATCCTATTGATGCCTATAAATATGAGGCAAAACTAGTAACACCTGAGGTTATTAATAAAGGGAATACATATAATGTTACTGCAGGTGGCGGAAGGACTCATCCTACAAAAGGAAAAGTTTATCAATATTCTTTAGAAGGCAAATTACTTAAAATTTGGGACTGTATTAATACTGCCAGTAAAATTTTACAAATTTCTAGACAATCTATTGGAGAATCTATTAATAAAAAAGTGGCTCGGCATGGATTTTTATGAAGTTGAGATAAAAACATAAATATTACAGAATATAAAATTAAACAGCTGAGAACCTATTATATTTATGATCATAATGGTAATTTTATTAGAGAGTTAACATTTAAGAAATGTATAGAGTTTTTAAACACTAATGGTTCAAATTTATCTAGAGCTATTAAGAATAAATACACAATAAATAAGTATTTTATAACTTTAGAAAAGGTAGATTATTTTATACCACCTAAAAATAGAAAACTAGCTTAAATAAAATGATATGACAATTCGTCAATGTTACGAATACATTTTAGTTGAATGCAACAAGGTGAAAGCTCCTCAAGTTTTACTTGAGGACTTCATATACTTGTTTAATAAAGCAATTCAACAATATATAAATAGTGTATATAATAGAAGTGAGTACAATCAACAAAGTTCAGATGACTTAGGATTTTTACAAACTACATCAGTAATTAAAGTAGGTAAAATTGCTCCAAGACAGGAATTTAATGATACTGTTTGAGAGCTACAACTTCCTAAAGATTACTTACATATGTTGAATTGTATTGCAGAATTTACAGGTAGTGATTCAAATAAATCTAGATGTGGAAATGGAGTGCAAAGAACTATTACTTCAACATGTCAAAGATTAACTGCAGATCTTTATGCAGGTATTATTAATAATTATTATATGAAACCTTCACATAAGAAGCCATATTATTATATTATTAATAGAAATGAAAAAGATCAACCAGTAACAAATCCTGTTATGGATAATGAAATTAAAGAAGGTAGTTATCGTCCTAATTATATTAAAACAGAGGATGGAAAATATCGATTTTATGCATTAAAAGAACCATATAAAAGGATTGTAAATCAATCTTCTGTAAATTTGGAAATACATAGTGGCGATTCGAATTGAAGTTTAAATAATGTATATATTACTTATGTAAAAGCTCCTATGTATGTTTCCATGACTCAGGATGATGTATTATTACCAGAAGATAATACTCAATTCTTGGAATTTCCAGATTATGTTTGTTATGAGATTATTAATATAGTAACTAGATTACTATTAGAGAACGCAAGTGATCCAAGATTACAAACGAACGTTCCAATTAATCAAACAATAGCAACTCCTGGAAATAAATAAATTTATTAACTTAAAAAATTAGAAAACTATGTTTGATTTTCAAAAAGAAGTAATAATTAATTCAAACCTGCTTGACGATGGTGTAACTCCTCGTTTTATGGCACTGACTAAAGGTAAAAATATTACTAATGATGAGGGATATAACTTTACTTATAATGGTGAAGTTAGTATGTTCCGTGTACTACGTTGTGCTGATTACAAGAAAGAGGGTTTACTTGAGGGAGTTATCTATAAAACTCCAGGTGAAAAAGGTAAAGTGGCAAGTGCTACATTTAATGTACCTAAAGCTGAAGGTACTTATAGAGTAGTAATTGGTGTTACCTTAATTGGCAAATATCTTTCAGACTACGCTATGCCTTGGTCAAAATTTGGTAAGCCCGTTCTTGCTGAATTTGAAGTATCTACTGCAGATTTAGCTAAGGCACAACAGATTATGGTTAAAGCTATTGAGTCAGCTATTCCTGAAAATTATAGATATGTTAGAGTATCTAAGTCTAGTGCAGATAAAGTACTTGTAAGTTGCACTGATTCACATCAGGTTCTTGCTGTAGCTGAACTCCAGAAACAAAAAGATATTGATTGTCCTGAAAGTTGCACTGAAAAACAGTATGTAACAGTTAAAGAAGCTGTAGAGGTGTCTAAGAATAAAATGGAGATTGGTACAGCTGCTTGGCTTCAGGAAAATCTTCGTTTTCCAAGTTATCCTAACTTACGTTATGCAGCTCTTAATGAGGAAGAGTATCCTGTTAATGGAGGTCTATACACTCAGTTCTCATTCCTATATTGCATGCCTCGTAAGGGTCTTCATGGACAAGGAACTGTAGGACAGGCTCTTAAGTCAATTACAACACATACATTCTATGTATTGTCATCACTTGTTGACAAGTTTGAAGCTGACCTAAAAGCAGTATTTGGTGCTGATTCAATTAAAACTATTAGTCCTGATATTAATAATCTTATTAAGATTGAATTCTTAAACGATAGTAAGATTTCAATTGCAGATATTACTGACAAGGAAGCTGATATTAAAGTAAATGTATCAGGTCCTGCAATTAATGGAGATGTAACAAATTTTGTTGAATTATCTATTAAGGACGATAATAGCAAGTATGAAATCGACAATGAAGGTAAACTTACTGTAAAAGCTAATCAAAGCGCAGCAGTAGGAGATCTTATTACAATTGTAGCTTCATATGGTGGTGCTACTGCAGAAAAAGACTTTACAGTCGGAGCTTAATTGCTCTTCATAAATATTTTCAAAGAAGGCAGGGCGGGGTAATTTCCCTGTCCTGCTTTAATTTTTTAAACTGAAGTTTATGACGATCGAACAAATCGCAAGTGCAGTATATAATAATACAGTAACAGGATTAGCTGGAATTACTTCCAATCCTAAAATATCTATAGAACAACTTCAGGATGAAGTAGTAGCAGAACGTAATCAAGTAATGCGAGAATTTCTATTAAAAGGAATTCTTACTTTAGATGAGTTATTTTTAGCAATTAACTGTATTGAAGTTGATTGTGATTATATGTCAAAATGTTGTGATTTACAAGTTGGAGAAAAAGCATTACATTTTGAAATTCCACCGATTATTTATATAAACGGAATTGATACAATAAGATTTGTTGGCAGTATAGATAGACATACTCGTTATAATATTTATACAGATGAAACTTATAGATTTCATAAGTATAGAAAAAATAAACCAGGAAGTCCATATGTCTATATAGATACTGCAATTAATTCTAATGGTAATATGGATGGATATATTTTTAATGTTCCTTTTGTAAAATATATATCTGTAATTGCACTATTCTTAGATCCAAGAAAGCTTTTAGAATGAGATTGTTGTTCTGAAAATCCTGAAGTATATCTAGATTGTGGAATTCTATCTGATGAAATTATTAAAAGAATGACTGAGAAATATATTCGCTGGTATCGTCAACTTGCAGCTCCTGTCACTCCTAACGATCAAACTCCTAAATAGTTATGAAGTTAAATAATATAAATTCTGTATATTCTCTTGCTAATATATTATACGGGGTTACAATAAATCCTGATAATTTTGAGGATATAGTTTTAAATGGTTTACAGTTAATAGGTAACAAACATTCTAGAATGTATAGATATGTAGGAGATACTACAAACAGAATACTAGAATTACCTTGTAATTTATCTTTTATAGAATCTGTGACAATTCCATTTGAAGACTTTCAATCTACTTCAGATACTAGTATATTTCCATTAGTTCAAAATGCTTATTATGAAAGATATAATGAAGCTTGAAAATGAAATAAAGATCCTTTATATCAATCAGGAAAACTATTAAATTATAATGAGATAAATAATGCATTAGAGTTTGATAGAGATTATTCGAATGTATCTGTACTATATCATGGTGTAATTGTAGATGATGATGGACTGCCACTTATAACAGATAAAGAATTAACTGCGTTAGCTGCATATGCCGCATATATTGATTTATATAAAAAGAGTCTTGTGTTAAGAGATAGTAATTCTTTTCAAATAGCTCAAGCAGTTAAACAAGAATGATTGAGAGCTTGTAGTGATGCCAGAGTTCCTGAACATATCTCGCAAAATGAAATGAATGAGATTCTTGATGCTCGTACACGTTGGGATAGAAAGCAATATAAGAAATCATTTAAACCTGTTAACTAATGAATAAAAAAATGTTTCCTCATGGTTTTAACTCTAGGGAACTATATAATGGGTTAAATCCTAAGTTATTAAAAGGAAGATGAGTAAAAAATAGATATAAAGATCATAAGAATCTAGCTGCTAAGATTTTTGATGACTGTTTTTATGAGATCTTATTGGATATTATAAATAATAATGTTACCTTTGTACTACCTCTACGTTTTGGGAATTATGGAGAAATTTCTATGAAACAAATTGCAGATGAAGACTTTAAACAAGCATATAGAAGAGGTAAATTTAATAATATTGATTTTGTATTATCTCAATTTACAGGAAACCAGCTAGTATATAGATATATGAAGCATAATAAAGAAACTATGGAAAAACCAATCTATGTTGATAAATATCTTAAAAAACTCATAGATCAATATACTGAAGAAGCAAAAGTGTACTATTAATTATGATTAAAGAATTAGACGATTATTTAGGTATTATACAAGAAAAATATCCAAAGATCTCAAAAGATGAGTTAAAAAGAGTTATAGAACACGGTTTTAGTAGTTTTCATTTATTAGCTAAAAGTGGAGCAGATGTAGTTTTAGGAAATCATAACTATACTGCTTTTTGTGGAAAGATGTTTTTTGATGATTATAAAAGAGTTAGATATAATAATATTAAACATCGTATTAAATTAAGACTGAAATATAAGTACGCTCAAGAAGTATATAACGGAGCGTACTATTTCGGTCTAACTGAAGCTGAGTGAGAATTTTATAAAACTCAGATAACTTCAAAGCGTAGATCTAAAATAAAGTTTAGAGATTTAAAGTTATATAAAATACAAGAAGAGTGTTTTTTAGATAAATCTAGAACACACTTCTTTAAACTATATTATCCTATTGATGTAGGATGAACGTTTTTAAAAAGTGAAATTACAACAAGAAACTTTGAATATATAGCATATAGAGATGTAAAAAATAAAA